>CEPG01001886.1_pt1 | contig 13600 bp, 11 predicted proteins | sample 530551 | NCBI WGS metagenome assembly CEPG01 (sample SAMEA2620384, study PRJEB7988) | marine metagenome | biome: marine biome (ENVO:00000447); feature: surface water layer (ENVO:00002042); material: "saline water (ENVO:00002010), including plankton (ENVO:xxxxxxxx)" | depth 5 m | reverse complement strand
AGTGTGTTGCGTGTCATACCGTAGTGTTGACCCAAATACCCACGGGCATCATTCGGACCTCCTTCAATTCCTTCGCGTTCATCCAACACATTTTGCCAATCACCAATCGCTAGAGGTCCCATTGAATATGCCCGTGAAAAGTCATCGTGATATTGCGGGTCATGTGAAATAGCAAGTTGAGGCCAGGATTGGATTTTGCCATCCATGATGTGGAACGGCAATGCTGACCCTGCTTCCAATGGCAAATCGGACATGAAGCCCACCATGTTTTGCATTTCATTGCGGGGTTGTCCTTCTTTATTCAATGAAATTTCAAGACCTTGTTCACGGTATTCATCACCCGCAAAGCCACCTTCTTGGTTCAATCTGCCACCCGACTTAGGCCAGATTTTTTCATTGAATTGTTCGGCAGGGGACAAGCCATCCTTCAATGGGATAACAAATTGAGTTGGAGTTGGTGAATCAGGACTAGTGAATAGACCGTGTTGTTGGTTTTCTCGCCACACATCGGGGTGGAACATATGATGCAATTCTGCGATTGGTGCAGTTGGGTCATCGGCATGACCACCAGCAGCGTGATGAGGTGCCATGAAGACGGCATATGGACTCATTCGCACATCATCGGGGTCGCCACTGCTTTGGTGATACATGTTGATGTATGGTGCGATTCCGTTGCTGATTTGCTTGTGGCGCTCATATTCTTGCGCTATTTGTTCCATATATTCCATGATGTAGGCATGTTGATTTTCATTGATGTATCCGTGATGGAGCAAATCGTTGAATTCAGCAATGCTTGAAAACGCATTGTCATGATGAACATCGTTGTCAAGTGTCAGTTGTAAATCGCCATTTTCGTCTTTCACATGTCGGGGTATGTGTCCGTGCGTATCCAATAGGTAATCCTTCAGACTTTGCACACCCAATTGGCTTGCTTGTCGGGTGCTGATGAGATGTGGCAGGTCTTCCTTTCGCGACCTTTGTGCCACAAGGAAATGAGATTCTTCATGCATGGGGTCGTGAATGAAATTGCCATCATCGTCAAATGTCCCAACGGGGATTTGACCAGCCTGCAACCCTGCCATTGGGATGTCATTTGAATACACATGCAAATCCTTCATTGCTTCCATCAATCTGCGTCCTTTGAATGCTTCCTTGACTTTTTCGTTTTGAAAGTCGTAGTTTTGTGATGGGATTGCACTCCCTGGCATCGTTTGACTACGAAGACGATGCATCAATTCAGGTCCACCGTATCGCCCTTTCCAATTGCGAAGCAACCAACCAGGGTTGACAAACGGCATGCGCTTGTCAGAATTGAAACCGTGTTCACTGATGTGTTGAATGACCGCATCCCTTTCGCTTGGCTTCAACCATTCCAATCCCAATGCGTATCCCAAAAAGCCCAATGTGTGTGAACCTGAATCGTATGGGTCTAGTGGGTCGGATTCAAGACCTGCCCACACCCGTTTGTATTGGTTGAGATGCATATCACGCTGTTCCATTGGTTCAAGGTCTTGCACTTCCTTTGGTTGTGTTTGCAACCATTCATAGAAGTGTTTGGAGTACAATTGTTGTGGGTTCGCCATAGGTCCCTCACCATCAATCCTACCCAAATGCGATGGTTGATTGTGATACGAATTAGCATGGCGTTTTTCGTGTTGTTCCACTTCGGGGATGAGCCAATCTTTGTGGTGGTTCGTCAAATTGCCTTCGCTGTCATAATACGGAATCCATGATGATGCAAGTGTATCCACCCATGCGGGTCTTCCCCATTCACTGTTCTTCATGAATGGTGATAACGACCACGGGGATATGCCACCATATGCCACTTCGGGATTGGCTTCCGTTTGCGCTGGCCATGTGGAATGTGAAGCACGGGGATTTTCATGACCGCCCGCATATTGACGCAGTGTTGTAATCCACGGTGATTTTGCCATTCCCGATTTTTCGGAAAGTGGGCTACGGAATGTGCTGAAATATCCCCCACGCATCCGCTCGTCTTTGAGAATCCAATCGGATGCTTCGTTGAAAATGCGTTCACTGAAATGGTCAAGTTCCAATCCGTGGCGTTGTGCATTCATTTTGGAGAATTCAAAATTAGCAGCAGCGTTTTCCAAATCAATGCCATCAATCAATGACTTGTATAGTTCGTGTTTTGCACGAAGGTGGAAATCGTATGCTGAATCTCGCATTATCTCACCCCCACTCATAGGTGGCGAGATAGGTCCTCAACCTTTTTGATGAGATTGCTAACACTATGCGGGTCGTCTTCATGCCATGCACCCAACAGTTCGGACTTCTTCAGCGCTGCTGGTCGTCCTTCGCCACCTGCTTGATTGAGATGCATGCCCAATGTGGATTCGGTTTGATGGGTGTTGCCACCCGCATGGTAGTTCAAACCTGGTGGATTCTTATCCACGGTCAATTTCTTTGATACTGTTTCGGGAACGGGCAACGGTTGTTGATTCGTCCAATAGTGTTGAGCGCGAACATTCGTGCCACTGACATCTTCAAAATGCACATCATTGTTGCCCGATTCTTCAATCATTTTTTCCAACATCTGTGCTTTTTCAAGCAACTCTTGGACTTCGCTGTTCTCACCTGCTTCAACACGGATTGGCTTCATTTTCATACCTCGGGTAGTGGTTTGTTTTCAACATGCCCCAATTCTTTCGCTTGGTTGGCAAGTGCGTGAATCTCATTCCAATCCATTTTGTAAAAGTCTTCGTTGTTGGTTGGGACATCAAAGACTTCCCCTCCGACTTCTTCATCCACACCCTTCACGATAGCGCTGCTATCGGAACGAAGTGGGTCGCCCCATACATCTTGGATTGCGGGAGTGTTAGCACGGACGAAGCCTGCTCGCTTTAGCAGACCTGCGGGGTTGATGAGCATTTTACGGAGTTGCACATTTTGTTCACGGATGTCCTGCATATCATTATCCATTTGCTCCATCTTGGTGATGAGAGCGTTCATGAGTTTGCTAGCAGCGTCATCCATTAGAATCAACCCCGTGGAGGCGTTCCAATGTATTGACCAGGCGAGCGTTGTGGGCGCATGATGCCACCCGCACGGGATGGCATGATGAGTCCCTTCACCATTGCATCACGGTCTTGCACATTGAAAACATGGTTGACTTCTTCGTATTGGTGAACGGGGACACCACCTGCGAAGCGAGTCACTCCAGGCAATGCCTGTGGTTCTGCTTTCTGCACAAGTGTGTAAAGGTCTTCGCTCAAGAACGAACTCGTGTTTTTGATGACATTCAGAAGGTCGCCCGCTTTGTTCGCATCGCCACTTTCAATCGCTTTGTGGAATGCTTGTACTGCGTCATTCATCTTCCGAGCCATAGCGTCCATTTTGGATAGGTCAATCCCCGCCATGATAACGCCACTACCGATACACCTATTCAACCTTATTGACTAAATCCACCTTCACCAGGGAACTCTCCAAGTGGGTCGCTCGCCTTTTCTTTGACTGAATGAATGCTTTCCAATGCTTGTTCTATGGGTGTTTTTTTGTGTCCCCGTTGTTGGGTTTTGCCCTTTGGCGCACCCGATGGAGTCTTCACATCCTTCACCCCTGCGATACGGTTCGGGCGTGAACCGTCCACTTTATCGGAATCACTTCCGCCACCAATTTCATTGAATGCTTTCACCATTTGTTGTGGATTCATTTGAGCCATTGGTTGTTGCGGTGGCATCTGTGGTGTTGGTGTTTGACCCATCATTGGATTCATGCTTGGGCGTTGCATCGGGTTGCCACCCCTACCCATTTGTCCCATTGGTGGCATAGGCATACCGCCACGACCACCCATAGGCATACCGCCAGGGACACCACCTGGTGGTGGTGGCACTTGTGGGTTGCCAGGTTGCGGTGGTGCAGGATTCTTGTACACAAAGCGGATGTCCCTGTCGCCTTCTTCTTTGAGTTCGGGTTTGAAGCCCAATTGCGCCATACGAGCAGCGATGTTGACTTCCATTTCGTCCCTGCGTAGCCGAGTAACTTCGTCTTCTTCTTCGTTGGGATAAAGGCTCAATTTCCAATCATTGACACCCATTTCTTTGAGCATGCGTGGGAACAAATCACGGGTGTACACCTTTTGTCCGTATTCAACGGCACGGTTAGTGACTAGAATTTGCAATCCTTCGTTGTTCAATCCGCCACCTTTGCCACTGTCTTGCATGAAGACATTGGATACGCCATAAAATGCAGATATGCGTTGACGCAATTCTTCACGCACTTGTGCGTATTGCATCTCATCCATCGTATCCATGAACTTGACCCATTCAACACGACCACGACCTGTGGACGATTCAACACCGACCTTTGGAACATAGTGTGGGTCGCGCTCCATTTTTTCTTCAACACCCTTCCAAAACGATGCCGTGGATTGGATGTTGTCAGTGGTGATTGCAAGAATACCACGAGGCATCCTTCGTTTTGAGTACATGAGATACATGTAGTTATCCATTGCCGTCAATGTCATGGCTTGTCGCCACATGGTTGCCACAGGTGAACGACCATACAGTTTGCTTGGATTGAATTTGGAGATGTGCATGACTTCCCCTTCAAGGTAGTATTGTGTTTTACCGCTTCCTGCGGTGTTGACGAAGTGAACATCCTGCAATGGCAGATTGCATATTTCGCAATTGGTGTGTTCTTTGGTGTGAGTGTAGGTCTTGGTGCGATGCACGGGACAGATTTGATACCGTCCACCACGGACACCACGCTTGTCAGCGACCAATCGGATGAATGTGGGGTCGCCACGCACGATTTGTTTCACACGGGTGAATTCAATGTCGCCCGTCTTTTCGTCAAGGTAGTATTCCTTTTGCAATACGAGAAAGGCATCGTCAATGATGTTCAAATCAAATTCAATTTCACGCATGACATCCATGAATCGCTGGTCCATTGAGTTGCGTTCATCAAACAACCACTTGGGATAAACGACTTCATCGTGGTCTGGTGTTCGCACTTCGCCACCACATAGGGTGCATTGGTCAACTGCGTGTTGATATTCTTCCATGCAATCCACACACTTCTTTTGGAATTTCTTTTCCCAAAACAATCCACGCCTGAATATCTCTTGGGTTAGCGTGTTGATGGTGGTTCGGAGAATGACAGATTCTTGAACAACTGCAAACAGCGCAGGGATGGTGATACCTTGAACCAATACGGGTTCTTGGATACCACTTTTCCAAAGTGGCATGGTCGGTGCAGGTGTTTCTTTGCGTCGGAACGGCTTCGTTAAGCCACCCAAGAATCTGCGGATTGGTGATTCGTCAGCCATTCAATCACCCCTGCAATGCTTCTTCAAGGAGTGATTTCAATCGTTGCACATCGTATTTGATGCGTTCCCAATGTGGGTTATCGTCCCCATACATTGAGTGTAAAACCTCCACCAACTGAACAATGTCGTTGGCGAGATAGTGGGCAATGCCCATGTTTTCTTTGTTGCCGTATAGCGGTTTTTGTTTTTCTTCCATCTGTTGTTCTTGTTGCGTAGTCACTGTATCCGATGGGTTGTGCCTTTGTGCGACTTCACCGTAGTCCACACCACTAACGCTTGGGTATCCGAATTTCAGAATTTTAATACTCTTTTTCACAACAACGCCTCCAATCTTTCTGCTTCAATTCCGAGTTGCATCAAAGTCGGGTCGCGCCATGTCATGATGTCCTCCTCCTTGACACCCCATTCAGACAGTAGTTCATCACCTTTCTTGTCTGACCAATTATCGTATTTCACCAATTTTTCCAACTGGTCTCTTCGCTGTTTGGCGATTGCGCCCTTTCGTGGGGTGTCAATGTATTCCAACACATTGTTGGCTTGATTCTTCTTCAAACGCAGATGTGGTTCAACACCTTTCAACACCTTTCGCACATCGGCTTTGGAGTAAAATTGTAGTCGGTGTTGGCTTCGCTTACTGCTTTTTTGATACAGTTTCAAATCCAATTGCAACACGCCACATCCGAGTGTCTTTTGCAGTTCTTCACAATGCACTTTGCCCCGTTCACCCGTGGCAATGATGCCCACACGGGGTTCACCACGCTTGGTAATGGTGATATATCCATCAGCGTCAATGAAGCCAGCAGCGTATGCCCACGGGTCTTTGATAATCAGCCCGCCACCATCATCTTTCAATACCCAACTGTTGCGCTTCACACCTTTGACGATGTTCAATTCATCCCCATAGATTCGCATCAACCCACTTAGTTTGTTTGGTGTCAATCCTTTCAGTGCTTGACCCGATTCAATGAGATTGTTCATGATTGTGCGACTTGACATTTCGCCATGTTGCGATAATTGGTCAACTGCAAGATTCAACCATGCCATTTCGGATTTATTGAGTGCATCCAACGAATGTAGGTTAGTTCTCCACATTTTCTTGGCATCATCCTTCAAATCATGCGATTTTACCCACAATTCTTTGTCTTCGGTAGTCCATTCGTCTTCCTTTTCAAGCAGTGTGTTGATGTCGGTTTCTGCTTGTTTATACAGATTACATGCGTGAATCAGCACCCCTTTCTTCGTTTCTGCGTGTTTTGTGAGTGCTTTCAAATCACGGTCAGTCAAACCGATTGATTTGATGGTTGGAATGTAGCCATCCGACCATGAAATTGATGATAGTGCGCCATTGATTTCATCTTGCTTCATCAAACGCACGATGTTTATCAGTTCATCAATCTCGCTCTTCACCATTTTATGTTCCCTTCGTGCATATTTGAGTTCCTTCACCATGTCGTGAGCAGATTTGCCGAATGTGTCAAACCAATGCACAGATTTTGCAAGACCACCCGATGCAGGTGGTTGTTCGGCTTCGTTTGCACCCGTCAGTTTTTCAGCCATGCTTTGGATTTGTTGTTGTTGTTGCATTTGACCATCGGGCAAGTCCTTTTTGCCTTCGGATGGTGTCAATTGACCGCCACTTTCACTGTTTGTGTCGGGATTTTCGTTTGCTTCGGGCGCACCCATGATGCTTTGCCCTTGTTGGGGTGGCGCACCCTTCAACAGTGGGTGTTGATACAGATGCGAACACATTTTGATGACGCTTTCGTGGTTTTCAACCTCAAATGGGATGTCAAAAACATCGGAAACCAATAGACTGCCCCACATTTTCATATCCCCAACACGCTTTCAGGAAACACATCGCCAATTTCATCCAAATCAACGATGCGGTCCTTGAACTCGGTAGTAGCCCAGTGAGCCAACGCTAAAGAGATTACCATGTCATCGTGCCGACCAATGGATTCCAATTTACCTGTCTTTGACATACCGAACAACAACAGTTCTTGCTTCAATTCCGCCATCATATCACGGGAATAATCGTCGCCAGTGGGCAATGTTATCTGTTCCCGTTCAAATTTCAACACCAAACCCATCAGCAATGATTCACGCTTGGTCTTTGACGATATGAATGTCTTAATTGGCAGGTCTGTGTTAGCACGGAGTTCAGTTGCGAACACCCTTTGGAAGTGGTTGGCTTCCAATTCAATCACTTCGGGACGGAATTTGCTGTTCAGTCGTGTGATTTCCATGATTTGTGAACGGAAGTCCATGCCTTTTTTCCGTGTGATATGGACGATTTCCAACTGATTGGGGGTATCGGAAGGCATACGCAACACGGTCATCACGGTATAGTCGGCTTGTCGGTCAGATGAAATGGCTGGGTCCCAGCCAATGAAGTACTGGTCGTCATCATTGCCACCGTCCTTTTCGGTATATGCCCGACTGACCAATGTGTGGTGGCGAGATTCGCATGGTGCGAGTACACTTGACGGGAATAAACTGGATGAATCGTCAATTGGTTCGCACAGATATTCACGGGTGAATGCAACTGCGGGCATATCCCGTCTTCGTGCTTCCAACGCATCCAAATCCCATCGCTCTGGCCACAATGGTTCGCCTTGCGGGTTGATGGCGGGGTATGTTTCCACCAAATACCCTGGCTTTGCTTCCAATTCGGTGTAAAGGTCAGTTGGTGTGAACGGTGTGCCGACAATGCACAGTTGTGAAGTGTGGTGGAGTGTCGGAACGAGAACTTCATAGAACCATGATGCAACACGCTTCAGTTCGGTTTCAGTTGTTCCCCACAGAATGTCATCGCAAAGAATGATGTCGGGGTGAGCGCCACGAACACCACCGCCAACCGACTTGGCAGTGATACGAGAACCGTTGGTGAATCCGAAATATGTCTTTGCCCATGCATCACGCTTCTTCATTTTCGCCAACATTGGGATGCTTTCAATCATGTCATTGAGAAATCGCATGTGGCGGATGGTCTGGTCAAGACTGTGGCTGAAAATCATGGCATCCGTGTTGGGGGTGAAGCACACCTTCCACAACAAAAACGACAAGAATGCCACTGATTTACCGTGGTCGCGAGATGCTTTGACGCAATATCGGTTATGCGTCATCAAATTGTCAATCCACTTGGCGTGATGATTGGCTAACTGCCATCCGCATATGTCTTCAAAGAAGAATTGGAAGTCTTTCTTGCACATTTCAAAGTCAATCTCTTGAATGACTTCGTCAATGTTGCTCAATCAATCCACCACCCCATCAGTTTCCTTTCAAGATGTCTTGGATGCGAGAGAATGCGTCATTGCTGTTTTGGAAAATGCCCGCTTGGTTGCCTTGTGCAAACATGCCAGGTCCCTGTGGTGCTTGTTGTTGCGCCACTTGTCCTGCCGTTGCGGGGTCAACCTGTGCGGTTGGTTCACGCTCAATGAGTTCGTGTTGACCTTGATTGGGGTCAGGTGTTGAAACGGGTGCGCCCGATGCTGCTGTTGGTGGAGTCGCTGCTGGTGGTGCTTGTTGTGGTGGTTGTTGTTGTGCCTGTGCAGCGCGTTGTTGTTGCCGTGCCAAAGCAGGGTTTTGTTGTTGCAGGTTTGCTTGTTGTTGTGCGCCCGCTTCTTGGAATGCGTTTTGCACACCTTGAACCGCTTGTTGACCCATGTTCTTCATGCCTTGAACGGCTTTTCCGCCCAAATTCTTCATAGCGCCAGCGACTTGACCGACTTTGCCCATTGCACCTTGTCCCGTTTGGAAATTTTGTGCTTGTTGTTGTGCGCCACTGCGGGCTGCTTGTGCGCCTTGCTTAGCAGCGTCCGTTGCCAATTGGTTCAAACCGCCTTCGCCACCCATGACTTTGCCGTATTGACCCGATTGCTTTCCTTTGTGGGCTTGATACATTGAACCGCCAATGCCAGCAAGAACTCCGAGTGGGTTGCCCGTAGCCAATCCGCCCGCTAGTCCTGCACCCATGTGGCGAAGACCACGACCCAATGCGGGAGCAGCCCTTTCCTTAGCCCATGTTTTGAATCGTGAACCGAGTCCTTCCTTTGGTGCGTGAGATTGCATGTTGCCACCCGCAGTGCCTTGAGATGCACCGCCCGACAATTGTTCCGACCCTTCTTGGAATTGCGGAAGCATGTTCATTGCTGCTTGGCGGTTTGCTTGTCCCAATCCCTTGCCAGGGCGTTGTGGATTGAAATTTTTGATGATTGAATCAATGTAAGTGAAGACGGCAGTGGACTTTGTGAACGAATCGCCTTGCAATACCCATGCCATTTCTTGGCGTGTGCCGTCATATTTGTGCATGACTTCAACAGCAGCGCGGTCTGCGCCTTTGTAAAGCGATTCAAGTTCAAACTCCCGAACAACACGGTTGTAAATTGCTTCATTCAACAAACTACGACTTTCGTATCCGCCACGGGGGTTGTAATTGCTCATTCAATACCACCAAATGCCACTTTGACAGTGCTAACCACAGTGGGCGACACTGATAATGCTTTCGCGACATTTAACCAATCCCCACGCACTTCAGTGATACTGAAAATGTCTTGTGGAGTGAGATGGAATTTGTTTGCCATGACCATCAAATCGTCATAATTTTCACGGTTCATCGTGCGGTGTGGCAACATCTTCAACACTTCAGGGTTGCGAGACGCTTCCTTCTTTTGGATTGATTCCATTGCTTCAAGCAATCGTGTTTCGGCTTCGCCCAATCCATCCGAAAACGAGAACAAACTGCGTTGAGCGGGGTCAGCAGGTGGGTCAGGTGGTGCGGGTGCGGGTGCTTGCACCACTGCATGCGAATCCATAACCGCCTGACTTGGCACTGACCGCCAATTTTGCGGTAGTGTTGGTCGGGGGTATGCTTCTTCGGGATGCCCACGCTCAAAGTCAATTTGATTCAAGCCTTGCAACCCTTCAGACCTTGCGATTCGCCCTTCAGCGATTTGATGATAGATGCGTCGGATTTCCTGTGATGTCAAATGCGATGGTGTCCCCGCATGAAGTGGTTCACCACTGTGTTGATTCCAAACTTGATTCAAATCATGCCCCATTTCATGTGCGCCACCAAACAATGCCAACGACTCTTGCGCCCTTGCCATTTTACCTTGACCATATGCGCCACCCGTATATCGCTGTGCGTGTCCGTGGTGTTTGTCCCACACATGGGAATGTTCACCAGGTTTCAGTTCCCACATGGTTGGGTCTTGTTTGTATTCTTGATACAGTGCATCTAAGTCATCACCCATACCCATTGGTTGTGTTTTACGCCATTGGGCAGGTGATTTAGCCCGACCAGGGTGAATACCCGTGGCTTGTCCCAACACATCGTATGTTCGGGTGTACGCACTTAACAAACCGACTTTCTTCCCATCAGTCAGCAATGCGGATATGGGCGCACGGGCTAAATCAAAAATTTGATTTTCGTTTAATCCCAATCCCAACAGTGCGTTTTCGGTTTTGAGCATGTCAATGGTCTTTGCAGATGGTCTTCCACCACGAATCGGGATACGGAAGAAGGCATCGGGGTGATGTGGAATGGTCAATTCGGGTGCAATTTCACCGTAGTGTGAGTTCTGCGCCCGTTCCCTTTCCTGTGCGGGTGTCAATGTTCGCATACCACGATGACCTTCCGTGCTTCCTTCACGGGACATCATTGGATTCATCATGTGTGGTTCAATGTAGGGTTGGTGGACGAAGTCCATTGACATCCCACGCCCCAATCTGCGATTGAGAACTTCCTTCAGTTCTTTGTAAAACGGAACTGCACCCGATTCGGGATACGGACCTCGCTCGGGTTCACCCTTTGTTGTGCCACTGTTCATGTAAAATGTAATCAAACGACCCATTGCATCCCTAATTGGCATGCGGTCAGATGGCAACACGCGATGTCCTTCCCGCTTTTCTTCATCCTTCGGGAATGCACCCATGACGGTGCTTAACCACTCGGGTCGTGTGCCGTTTTCATCGTATAGTGGTGGCAAACGGTCATCGGGATTGCGTTGTTCGTTAAACAATTCAATGGCTTCCTGCACGGCTTCCATTGCCAAGTGATATGAGAACGGAATACCGTGGTCGCTTCGCCCAACAAGTGGCAAACCGTCAGTTGATTGTGCAAATCCCTTCTTTTCAATGAAATCATGGATACCTTTGACTACGGCTTCAACGGGGAACAATACTCTTCCGTTGCCACCTTCATCGCCACCAAATTCGTGATTCCATCCCGATATTCCACGCCCGTTTGGAACATGGGTATCGTGATGTCCGTGTGCATGGTGTGTGAGTGTTGCGTATTGACCCGTTGCAGGGTCAATGTTGTGATAATCAATGTCAAACGGATGGTGGTTTGCAAGCAATTCACCGTAGTGTTCGGGGTGATAACCCACTGGCACGATGTCGCCAGCAGCGTTTGTTGAATAAACACCCTTTGATTTGAGAATCATGTCATTGCTTTTGGCAATAACCATGTTGTGAAAATCAGACATTTGAACCTCCCCTTCTGCTATACATGCCAGCAGCGTCAGCGCCCCAATATCGGGGGTCGTCTTCGGGGTCAGATTCGGTTGCACCTTCGTTTCGTGATGTCTTTTGAGGTCCGTTGGACGGTGCTTCAACCATACCGTCATTGTTTGACCCACCACCTGATATGCCCATCAAACTCTTTCGTGGCAATCGTGATAACAAGTGCTTCAGTTCACGAAGCAGGTCTTTGAATTCGTGTGTGTCAATGGATGTGAGACCAGGTCCGAGATGACGGACATATGCCTTTGACACTTCCACCAATTCTTCCAATTCTGCCTTTGCAATCCGTGGCATACGGGGCGCACGGGGCTTTGGTGGACCTCGCAATGCACGGCTAGGACCTTGACGCATTGCTTGAGCCTGACCTGGCATCAATCGCATCCTTCCCGACCCTGCTTGACCTGGATATCTCAATTGTCCCAATTGTTCACGGGGAGCGTGTGGTGTATATGGCAACATAACACCTGCACCACCAGCGCCACGGTATGCGGATTGACGACCCAACCATGAAATGTACTTGCCAGGGTTTTCCAACCGACCAGGTCTTGGCTTTCCGACCAATGAACCGACACCCAAGTGGTGTGGGCTTAGCGTATATCGCTGACGCATCATACCCGTCTTTGAATTTGAACGAAGGCTTTTGCCTCCCTGCCCTTTGATGTTGCCAAACAACCGTTGGTGAACGGATGCACGACGCTTTGTTGAAGCCCACGGACTTCTTCCACCGATTGGTCGTGGGAATGCAGTTACTCGGTGTGCTTTTCTGCCTTTGACACCGCCAGGTCCGATACCTGACCGCATTTTGCGGTCAACAGATTCCAATGTTTCAGTGCCAACGGGGTCGCCCAACACTTTGAGAAGCAAACCGTCCCATGCTTGTTCCATTGCTTCGCTTCGTGTCAGTCCGAATGCACCCATTGTCGGCAGTTGTGGTGGGATTTCACCCATTGCCGACCCCGTGCCTGTTCGTGCGCCAACGGCTTGGTCAAGATTTTCGCCCATGCTTCCCGCAGGACCTGTGTTTTCCGAGATTTCGTTTTGTTCAGCCAACGGTGTGGATTCTTCAAACGGTTCTTCTTCGTGGTCTTTCTTTGTTGAAATTTTGAGATGTTGCAATCCCGTCCACTTGCGTTGTTGTTCTTCACGGGATTCCTTCTTCTTTTGCGATTCCAACTCCCTTTGGTCGGGGTCGCCAGGTGCATAGACTTCTTCATCATCCGCATACATGAATTCTTCAGATTCACTGCGCGGACTATACATCCGTGTGTCAGAACCAGTGCCTTGCTTCACGATTCTTGACACACCGAACCACCTTACTGCATTTTTAGTAGTTCGCTAAGGACTTGCGCCCCAAAGTGTTCGGCTTTGGTTGTGATTTCGGGTTTGCTGTCCCGTGTTTTGGCTTCAGCCCGCAACTCGGACAACGCAGACGATGTCGTGTCGTAATCGTCATTAGCGGGGTTATCAATGTGTGCCATAACTTCGGGGTGGTATCCTACGCTTCCACCTTCATCATGCCCTGGTTTGTGTGGCATGCCGTGATGTGGGTCATCAGGGTTTTCGGGGAAAACGCCAACACTGTGTGGAACATAAATCAGTTCGTCTTTGTAGCGAAACACATCATGCGGTTCATCATCCTTCATTTCTGTTCGCAAAAACTTGGCATCATCGGGCAAACTAACGCCCTTTAGAATACTCATCATGTCTTTCAGTACACTCATACGAAATCCTCCACTATTGATTCAAAGGTGGAACGGATACGGGATGCCAAATTGTGATAGA
>CEPG01037275.1_pt1 | contig 13721 bp, 24 predicted proteins | sample 530551 | NCBI WGS metagenome assembly CEPG01 (sample SAMEA2620384, study PRJEB7988) | marine metagenome | biome: marine biome (ENVO:00000447); feature: surface water layer (ENVO:00002042); material: "saline water (ENVO:00002010), including plankton (ENVO:xxxxxxxx)" | depth 5 m | reverse complement strand
GGAGGACTGGGGGATCAACTCCAGTTCTCTACGCTGCCTGAAGAATTTTATAAACAACAAGGAAGAGAGACATATCTGGCAGACGGTAGTAACTTCCGTAACAAGGAGATCTATGACCTGGTGTGGGGTGAGAACCCATACATCAAGGGTGTTATGGAAGGTGAGAGAACTGCCGGTGACCTAGAAAGTATCGAGGTCAAGAATCATACAGGGAACTGGATCAGTAACTGGGAGTATCTTCACGGTCTAGAACCCACCAACATTCGTCCTAAGATTTACTATGAACCAAACAAAATTCCTGATCTTGGTGACACTATACTTGTCGATTTATCTAGCATCACTATTAACCACAATGATACTGGATATGGTTACAACCTCAGAAATGTTCAGAAAACATACTTCGAGTTATTGAAGAGATACCCAGACAAGAAGTTTGTGGGTGTCAATTTCAAACAAGATATTGACTCATCGAAGTACAACCCAGAGGTTGATGAGACCATAGATGTGGAGTCTATCTTCCATTACTGTGACCTGATGAACTCTGCATATGGTGTGTGTTGTTTCTACAGTGGTGGTATGGCATTAGCCGCTGCAGTCCAGAGATTTAATGAAGATCTAAAGATCTTGTGTATCACCCCACCTAGCGTGTATAATAGTCCTAGGACCCAAGACCTTGGGATCTTCTACTTCGACTACGTTGATTATCTGGTGACTGAATGAGACGAATTGTAATTACAGGATGTGGTGGGGGTCTCGGTGAGGCACTCAGTGATGCGGCTTTTGATGCAGGTCACAAGGTATTCCCACACTATCGAAGATCGGATGAACCCAATGTCCTTGTTGGTAACCTGACTGACTGGTCGTTCGTTGATAAGTTCAACGATTATATGCAGAGAAACAATGTTGATACCTTTATCAATAATGCAGCTCAGTATATTGGTGGACCAATTGAAAAGATGTCTGATCATGAGATCAAACATGCAGTTGATACAAACGTAACTGCACAGATTCTTCTGATGAAGACTGCATTCCGTAGGTTCAAGGCTATGAAAGGTGGATTGATTGTCAATATCAATTCCCTGGCCTACCAACAACCGTCAGCCAATGAAACTATATACTGTGCCACCAAGTTTGCACTGAAGGGTTTCTCAAAGGCACTTCAGATGGAAGCTATCGGTACAGGTGTGGAGATCATTGACGTTCATCCTGGTGGTATTCAGACGAACATGACACGAGACCGTAAGGGTTTCGAGACTATGATGCGTCCTGAGGATGTTGCTGCTTGGATCATCGATACTGTCGATCGTGACAGTGGTTACATCAATGAAATTGTATTGAGGAAGAGAAATGAAAGCCGCCGTTCTTGAGGAACTGAACAAACCCCTCGCGGTGAGGGAAGTAGGTCTGACTGAATTGAAGTTCGGTCAAGTCCTAGTTAAGATCCTGGTCAGTGGTATCTGTGGAGCACAGTTACACGAGATTAAAGGACACAAGGGTAACGGCAAGTTTCTACCTCACCTCATGGGACATGAAGGGTGTGGTATTGTAGAGGCCGTGGGTATCGGTGTCACCACTGTCAAGGTGGGTGACAAGGTTGTGATGCACTGGAGACCTGGGACTGGAGTTGAATCTCCCTTCCCCAACTACACTATCGATGGTAAAACTATCTCCAGTGGTAAGGTCACTACCCTCAGTGAGTTTTCAATTGTATCGGAGAATCGTGTTACGAAGATTGATCATGACACACCTTCCGTCCTTGCTGCTATGCTTGGGTGTAGTCTTACTACTGCCTTGGGCATTATCGACAACGAGTGCGACCTCAAGTTCGGAGAATCTGTGGCAGTCCTCGGGTGTGGAGGGGTAGGTCTGAACCTGGTTCAGGCAGCCAAGATGAAGAACGCATCACCCATCATTGGTGTTGATGTGAATCAGGCAATGTATGAACTTACCACACAGATGGGAGCAGATACATTCGTCTATGACATTCAGTATCTTCCACAGAAGTGTGATGTCATTATTGATACCACAGGTATTCCTGATGTCATCTCCAAGGCATTTGAGATGTTGAATCCTGGGGGTCGTCTGATCCTGGTCGGACAACCTGCACCAGACCGTCTTGTATGTCTCCCTAACGCGGTCTCAATGTTCGAGGGTACTGGTAAGTCCATTCGAGCATCACAGGGTGGTAGAACCGATCCTGAGAAGGACATTCCTCGTTACATCAATCTGGCCATGAAAGGTCAGTTGGATTATGAAACCCTACATACTCATACCTTCACACTCGATGAGGTAAATGAGGCCTTTGATTTACTCAGGAGTGGGGGAGCCGGTCGTATCATGGTGAAGATTCATGACAACTGTGACTAATATGAACATCGTCAGAAATCTGCTTGTTAAGATTTCTGAGCTGTTGGGTGGTGAAGTCACCTATTCTACTTGTGTAAACTCTAGAGGAGAGGTTACGAAAAAGATCCAAATTACATACAACGAAGATGAGTGAAGTACTATCAGAAAGAAGTAAACAGGTAAGACGTGACGCTATTGACCTCTCTCTTGCTAACGGTGGTTATCATTATGGCGGTTCGTTTAGTTGCGCCGATATCCTGGTCAATCTATTCGACCGCGTTATGGGACCTGATGATCGGTTCATCCTTAGTAAGGGTCATGGGTGTTGGGTTTATTACGTTCTACTTAGAGAGCTTGGATTCAATCCTCTGCTTGAAGGACACCCACACTATGATCCTAGTAACGGTGTATACTGCACCGCAGGTAGTATGGGTCATGGGTTTCCCACTGCCATTGGTCAGGCACTCGCAAGGAAACTGAAGAAGGAACCTGGTACTGTCTATGTCCTGATCGGTGACGGAGAGGCACAAGAGGGTACTACATGGGAGTCTCTGTTGATTGCTGGTCACCTGAAGTTGGACAACCTGGTTGTCATCGTAGACAACAATAACATTCAGGGTTCAGGTTATGTGGACAAGATCATGCCTGTAGTTGATCCTCTGATTGGTGCGGCACTTAACTCAGGTTGGGCTGTGACTGAGATGGATGGTCATGACGATGATGCATGGGAACAGTTTGAAATCAGTGGTGGATATCTTATCAATCACAATTGTCCTCATCTGATTGTGGCACATACGATCAAGGGTCGTGGTGTATCATTCATGGAGAACCAACCCAAGTGGCACTCTAACTGGTTGGGTGGTGAGATGTTGGAAAAAGCTAGACAGGAGTTGACATGAGACGAGCATTTGGTGAAACACTGATGAAACTGGCAGACAAGGACGAGCGTATCGTTCTTCTGACTGGTGATGTGGAACAGGAGATGGAACCCTTCAAGGAGAAGTATCCTCATCGGTTCTTCAACCTGGGTCTGACTGAACAATCCATCACGAGTATGGCAGCAGGTCTGGCCATCGAAGGTATGAGACCTATCGTATACTCCATCACTCCCTTTGTGATTGAACGTCCCTACGAACAGGTCAAGATTGACATCGATGAACAGAACCTCCCTGTGATGTTGATCGGATACTCTGACTACCCTTCTCACGGTCCTACTCACAGACCTCTGAACCCTGAGAGACTGGCCACTGTGTTCAAGAACGTGAAGAGTTTCTTCCCGACTGATCAACAGTCAGCCACTAAGGCTATGTTAGACTCCTACATCATGGGTATCCCCTCCATGATCTATCTACATAAAGACGGACTTCCTTTCTTCTAATGAGTTTCCTTAATAATATTCTTGTATTCGATACTGAACACACCAAGGTAAGAGTTGGTGATAAGGAGGACGGTGGTTATGTCGTCCTTGAAGAGGTGTCTCTAGAGACAGAGATCCTTTACTCCTACGGTGTCGAGTACAACTCCTCATTTGAAGGTGAGTTTGTTAAGAGGTTTGACTGTGATGCTGTCTTGTTTGACCACACAGTCGATGCACCTGCAGAGACAAACGAAAGGTTCACCTTTGTCAAAGAAGGACTGTCTGATCACAAACACGATCAGTTCGACACACTCAACAATCACCTGACTAAGTTTGGTGATCCTGACCGTAAGACACTCAAGATGGATATCGAGTGGTCAGAGTGGGATGTGTTTGAGGAGATGTCTGAGTTTACTCTGTCTGACTTCGATCAGATCCTGGTAGAACTTCATATGATTCCCGTCAAGTATAAGGACAGTCATAGTCCCTACTTCACTGGTTTTCATCAGTGTGTGTATGAGGGTGTGAATAACATTCTGTTTGAAAGGTATCAGAGAATCATTGATAAACTTCAACAGTATTACTATGTCTACCATGTACACATCAACAATTCTATACCTTGTAACCAGTATCGTGGTGAAGACATCCCACCTCTTCTGGAATTGAGCCTGGTCAACAAGTCCCTTGTGAAGGAACCTAGACTGACCACTCAAACTTTTCCTGTGGATGGGTTAGACTATCCAAATAAGACTGATCGTCCTGACATCACACACATTGAATGGAACCAATGATTAAGAGTGATATCCTCGTAGTAGGGGACGGGTGTATGGATGCATACACCTACTGTAATACAAATCGATTGGCACCTGAGGCACCTTGTCCTGTCCTGGATGTATCTCATGTTCATGAGGCACCTGGTATGGCCATGAATGTGTATGAGAATGTCAACTCATTTACCACCTCTGTGGACTATGTGACCAACGAGAACTGGACTGAGATTATCAAGAATAGATACGTCCATACCAAAACCAATCATCACTTCTGTCGTATTGATTCGGGAGTCATTGAAGAGACTGTCAATCGAGAAGAACTTGATCTGCATAGATTCCAGACAGTCATTATCTCTGACTACGACAAAGGATTTCTCTCTACTGATGACATTGAGTACATATGTACTAATCATCCTCAGGTATTCCTTGACACGAAGAAGGTGTTGGATACCTGGTCTTTCAATGCCAAGTTCATCAAGATCAATGAGTATGAATATGAGAGGTCCAAGTCCTATGTGGACACCCTAGGAAGAGGACAGGTCATCAAGACACTGGGTGGACAAGGATGTGAGTTTGATGGTAAAATATTCCCTGTAGATAAAGTTGAGGTTCTTGACGTGTCTGGTGCTGGCGATACATTCATGGCAGCCCTGGCACACAAATACACTCGTATGAGTGACATCTATAAGGCCATCAACTTTGCAAACTACTGTGCAGCACAAGTCGTACAGATGAGAGGTACTTCGACACTATGAGTCACATGAGAGTTATTGTCACAGGTGCAAACGGATTTATTGGTAAGAGACTTGTAGAGACTCTGTCCCATGTTTGGGATGTGGTAGAGGTTGATAAGAACAATATGTGGGATATCCTTCACTGGGACATCCTAGAATGGGATGATGTTGAATGTATCTTCCATCTCGGTGCAATCTCTGACACCACATCGACTGATCCTATGATGGTGAATAGTCACAACGTGAACTACACTATCTCGTTGTTCTTGTTGGCAGCTAGTAAGGGTATCCCTGTCAAGTATGCATCATCTGCATCTGTGTATGGAATGTGTCAGGATACATTTAACCCTCTGAACTTCTACGCTCTGTCCAAATTGACTGTAGATTACTGGGTTCAACAACACATGGGTGACTTCAGTCACATCCAAGGGTTCAGGTTCTTCAATGTGTATGGACCTGGAGAGGAGGACAAGGTAGAGAGAGGACAGGCATCACCTATCAGTACCTTTGCACACCAGGCAAAGACTCAGGGTAAGATCAAACTCTTTGAGGGTTCTGATCAATACTATCGTGACTTCATTCACGTTGATGATGTCATCACATGTATGTTGGATAATCGTAAAGACTCAGGTATCTTTGATCTGGGTACCAGTGTTCCTATTTCATTTCAAGATGTAGGTAATCTGGTTGCTGAAAAGTACAAGGTACCTATCGAATACATTCCATTCCCTGAACATCTTGAAGGTAAGTATCAAGAGTTCACCAAGGCAAAGAATGAAGCTTGGCCAGTAAACTTTAGAACGGTAAAGAGTTATGTCAAAAACGGTTTGGAATAATGGTTGCTTTGACATCCTTCATCCTGGCCATATTGAGCTCCTTAGGGTTGGTAAATCTCTCTCCCAAGGAGGACAACTCATTGTTGGTCTTGACTCCGACAGAAAGATCAGAGCTGATAAGGGTCCATCACGTCCAATAAATACTTTTGAGGATCGTAAAGCAATGTTAATGGCTTTACGGTACGTCGATCTTGTGTTAGAATTTGATACAAGGGAAGAGTTAGAGCAACTCATCGAACTTTACAACCCAGACATTTTACTAGACGGAGGGGACTGGCGGGACCATGAAGGAGTGGGACGAAACTTTGCGAAGGAAGTTCGGTTTTTCAATCGAGTCGGAGGATACTCCTCAACAGACATCATCGAACGATGCAAAAGATCCAATTAAGTTTGTCCCCAAGGGTTGGGGTTATGAGAAGTGGATTGTAAATTGTCCACGGTATTGTGGTAAGATATTGTTTCTTGCCAAAGGTAAGAAGTGTTCATGGCACTATCATCAACGAAAGGATGAAGTCTTCTATGTACAGAAGGGTGCAATCGAAGTCTATTACTCTACGGGTGATAGTCTAGAGACTGCAGATAAACTTGTCCTGATTGAAGGTGATAAGTTCCATGTTCCTGTGAGACTGAGACACCAGATGGTGGCACTCAAGGATACAGAACTCTTTGAGTTCTCGACTGAACACTTTGACTCTGATAGTATACGATTAGAAAAAGGAGACTGATGAGGTATTGTATTGACATTGACGGTACTATCTGTACCCCAACTGTAGGACGAGGATACGAAAAGGCCACACCCTACAAGAATAGAATTCAACAGATCAATGAACTCTATGACCAAGGACATTACATCATCTTCTTCACTGCCCGTGCCATGGGTAGGTTCTGTGGTGATCCAGACGACAGACAGAAGGCAGAGGAGATCATGAGACCTCTGACCGAACAACAACTTGAAGAGTGGGGAGTGAAGTATCACGAACTACTGTTCGGAAAACCTCATGCTGACATCTTCATTGATGACAAAGGATGTAAAGATACGGATTGGTTCTGATGGATAAGAATAAGTCTGCATACAAACTAAAGGGCATGGGTCCTATCTACTGTATCAATCTGGATGACCAGACTGAACGGTGGGAGTTCATGGAGAACCAGTTCAAGTACTGGGAGGTGGACAACTATACCCGTGTGTCTGCCTACGACGGTCGTGAGGACGATCTGAGTGACATTCTGAAGGGAACCTACCCTGAACAGATGTCTGGTGGTGAGATTGGTTGTACAACCTCACACCTCAAGGCCATCAAACAGTTCTATGAGAGTGGTGAACCTTACGCCATCATGATGGAGGACGACTGTAGTCTCGACTTGGTGAAGTATTGGAACTTTACTTGGAAAGACTTTGTTGCCAAACTCCCTTATGATTGGGATGTGTGTCAGATCGCCATCATTGCAACTGGTGATATCAATATCAAGATCCACAAGAGGTTCGTCAATGAATTCTCTACGGCTTGTTATCTGATTACACGTCACCACGCAGAGAAGATGATCCGTCTTCACTGTCGGAAGAACAAATACAAACTTGACAACGGTGTCAAACCACGTCCTGTTGCAGATGATCTTCTTTATAACTCTGGAAACACTTATGCGATCCCCCTTCTTCTTTATCATATCCCTCTCGGTTCTTCTATCCATCCTGAACATATCGATGTCTTCCACAAGGGAAACTTCGATGCCCAGTGGAACTTCTGGACAAATCAAGGGGCTCAACTTTCAATCGACGATCTGATGCAGTTCGATCCATACCTTGGTAGGGTCACACAGAGTTCGGGAAACCCAACCCCACCCGAAACATACGAGAAAGATTAAACAAATAGGTAATTATTCTGTATAATAAATAAAACAGGTTTACGTTAAGTAACAATATATACCTGTTCTGCCCTACCCACGCAAACTTTGGTTTGGGGCATACCTAGAAAACACAGTGTCAAGTCGAGACACTTATCATCTGCGGGTAACCACTCCGCAAGTTAAATAACGAGGTAAAACTAATGTTGAAATCTGCACTGGCAGCTGTTGCTGCTCTCCCCATTCTCGGATCCGCTGCAATCGCTGGCCCCTACGTTAACGTAGAAGCTAACTCTGGTTGGACTGGTTCTGATTACGGCGGAACCACCACCGAAGCTCACGTTGGCTACGCTGGTGACCTTTCCGAGACCGCTTCCTACTACGTTCAGGCCGGGCCCGCTTTCATCTCTGAAGATGGCGAAGCTACCGAAACTGAACTGTCTGGTAAGGTTGGCGCGACCGTTGCCCTGGCTGATAACGTCGATTTCTATGGTGAAATTTCCTTCGTCACCAGCGACGACGACAACGGTTACGGAACTAAGTTCGGTGTAACTTATTCCTTCTGATAAGTTGTAATATAATTAGAGGGTCCTAGTGGCCCTCTTTTTTAATGCTATGAAAAAGTATCTTCCACTTCTAGTTCTCCCTTTCCTTGTATCTTGTGGTGGACAACCAGAAGTAACTGAGACAAAAGAAAGCTTCCCGTCCTATTGTATTCGTGATGCCATTATCCAAGAGGATTCAGTTCTTCTTGATATGCCTGGTCATCCCTATGGAATGACTGATAAGTATCAAGAGATTGATATGGAAACTTACGATTACATTACTGAGAGAGTTCCTGTATGCAAGTCTGATGATCCCCGTATGGAAGTTAAGTCTGTGGGTATTGCCTGGAGTGATGGCCGTGATACAGATCTAGATGGGAATCCTCTGACAAAGTAGTTGACAAATGTTAAGAAAACATATATAATATTACATATCTTTACAATAGGTAAAAATGACTGTTACAACAAATGAGTTGGGTCAACAGAACATCTTCGCCAAAGAACCTGAAATGGTTGTGGAATCCTACAATCGTAAAGGTCTTGAGTCCCCTCAGCAATTCGCTGAGACTTACAACGGACGTTGGGCAATGATGGGTATTGTGTCTGGTTTTCTTTCCTACGCAATCACAGGCAAGTTCTTCTTCGGTATCTTCTGATGACTGAACTTCTCTTTACCCTGACCAGTGTTACATTTTTTGTACTACTGGGTTATAGTGTAGAACAACTAGCTGAGACTTACTGATGGCTGAACTTCTTACTTATTATGTGATTGCGAGTCTCCTCTTTGTAGGAGCTCCAGCTATCTTCTTCCTAGTTGCATTCATGCCAGCCCTTCAGAATACGAAGGGACGTATGGTAGGTTACAAGGATCATAAGACATATGGAGACTCCTCCATATACGAAATCAAACGTAGTATCTGAGGTAGAACAATGAACGAAAGAGCAGAAAAACTTAACGGACGTGCAGCGATGGTTGGATTCGTTGCCGCAGTCGGAGCATACCTGACCACTGGTCAGATTATCCCAGGTCTCTGGTGAATGACCTCCTTGTCGTATCAGCGACCATGGTAGGGGCCTTCATCATAGCGGCCATACTGACTGAAGATGTAGACGACGATGATAATGATGGTGGGATGATGATCCCAGCATACCAGGGGACCAAGTAGGTCCCCTTTTTTTTCTAAATATTGGTGCCTTACCACCACACCATGGAAGAAAAGAAACCAGTTGAAGAGAAGAAGAAAGGTCTTCTCGGAAAGATTAAAGAAGCTACAGACGATAAAGAAGAACAACTAGCCATCCTATCTACATTTGTGAGACTGGGTATCCTGATTTGGTCAGGTGGTATTCTCACACTGGCGTATGTTGATCTTCCCCCACAACTTCAAATTCCCAAACAGGATCTCGATCCCACCTTTATTGCGTCCGTCTTCACAGGCGTGCTTGCAACCTTCGGCGTTCAGACAACCAAGAAGGGTGCAGTAGGTGGTAACGGTGGTGGTATCACCAAGGCTCAGATGGAAGAGATCATGGCCAAGCAGGCTAATGCAAACGCTCAGGTGATCCGTATCGAACAGGCACCACTCGTAATCTCTGCTGTTGAACCTAATGCCAAGACAGATACCAACGGTACAAGTAAGACCGATATTTGATACGACTACAAGGACTATTCGTGAAACTCCTGAGAGGGAGATTCGTCAGGCTCCTCGTAACGTAGTGGCAGAACTGCAAAGTCCTGTCACTAGTCGTATTACTGTACCCCAACCAGTCACATCAAGGACGTTACCACGTCCAGTTATCGATGGTATTAAACCACCAGTTGTTGATGTGCCTGATACTTCGATTGAATATCCAACAATCGACGTACCTACAGAGGCCGAGTTTCAAGAGGCCATGCAGAATGAGAGAAACAATAATCAACCAGAGACACCTCAGAACACTCGTGACTTACCGACGACTCCTGAAGTCCCGGCAACACCCACGATTGAAGTAGGTGGTATCGATATCCCTCTACCTGATCCTGGACCTCTTGTGGCCGCAGGATCACTGGCTGTGGTGACGACTGTCGTGACCCTCGGTGCCACCATTGGAGTACAACAGGCCAAGACTGCACTTGAACCTGTCCTCAAGAAGTTACTGTCACAGGCTGGTAAGAAGAAAAAGATTAAGGTCAAGCAGGTCAAACCAGTCCTTCACTTCATTCCCAACGAGGATGGCACTGTTGAGTTACTACAGTATTCTCAGAAGGGTATGAAGGTATTGGAAGGTGGCATAGAAAAGTTAGAGCAGTATCTCAGAGACCAGGTTGAGATAGATGCCTTCTGGGAGTATGATAACAAACTCATCATTGACGAAGAGTTGGGTGAACAACTTACCAAGGAAGGTAAGAAGAGGTTCAAAAAGTATTTTGCTGCTCCCAAGGTGATTGCAAAGAAGCTTGGGGCGAAGTTTGCGTTTTAATATCTCTGAGTCTGAAGCCACGTTTTACTTCACCCGTGACTTCACAGATCTCTTCAAACATTTCAAGGTCTCCCTCAGCCATTGCTGGTGAGCCAAGGAGAAGAAATGCTAGTGTAAAGGAATAAACATTCATAGAAGTGTTCCAAACGAACGACGAATTTCTCTGAGTTCTTCAAAGTTCTTTTGTTTTGTACCACCATCATATGGCCAGGCATAGCCTTCAGTAATCATCATTTCGTTGAGGGACAACTCGTCTGTCCCAATGTAAAGCCACCCCAGAAGACGACCATACTTGCCGACACCGCCAACAAGTTCAGTACGGATAATAAGATCATCGTCACCAGCCACAGCCCCTTCGAGTTTTTCTTTGAGCCAATTAGTCGCATCAATACCAAGGGCCTTCTCCTCTAGGTCACGGGTACGTTTCTCAGGTGTATCGACACCAGCAACCCTCACCCTTTCCTTTTTGTATAGATCAAAACCAAGGTCGATTGTCACATCAATAGTGTCTCCATCAACTACTCTGTTGATCTCGATCACTCTGAAGTTGTAGCAGGACTTCCTGCTCGGGGGTGTCATGGGTGCCATCAGGGTGTATGGTGTCGTATCTCAGTATATATGAAATCACATATACAACACCCGCTAATAATATTACTAACATCCATATAATAGACCAGGTGACATCATTGACATCACTTAGGGGTCTTAGGAAGAGGTTCATTGAAGTACTCTGGAAAAGGACAACCTTTGAACTTGTCTATCTCATTGACAGATAGAACAAACATAGTCACAAAACCAAGGCAAAAGGCGAAGAGCATCTGAGGAAAGTTGTAGTTCCCCATATAAGCAGTAGGATCTGGTTCATCATCGTGAGGATGAATGTGTTTTGCGATCTTGTCTACTACTTCCTTTCTCTTCTTGTCATCATCTTTCATTGTCTTTTTGGACTGTGGACGATCTGCATACCAACTACAGGCACCACGATGAGTGCAGTACAAAGACCTCCAAGGAAGAAGTCATTGTTCATGAGAGTAGCGATCATAGAACTTTTAAACTCTACAATCTATATTGATATTTCTATAGTTAAATGAAAAGATATGTCAGGGTTCCTGAACAGTGGCCTGATTCTTAGGTCTTGGCTTGGGTGGTTCAGGAGGAGGACCTGGTGGTGTCACGACAATCACGTCAGCACAGATGGCCGCGTAGGGTGAATTGGGATGAAAACGTACGCCTTGTTTCATCGCCTCTCCACATTTCAAGAGACGTACCAACTCAAAGTCAAGTCTGGCCTTATCTGCCTCTGCCTGTTGTCTGGCTATTTCTGTTCGTGCTCGTTCTTTACACAGTTCGACAGCAGCACCATCGAGAGGAACACTGACTCCCAATGTGATGCCCAGGTTACGATTACCTGTCAGATATGCTTCTGGATCCCAGTTGTAGTTATTGTTGCCTGTTGCAAATGTGGATACACTCATGGTGGGTCCTTGGCAGACCACACCTGATCCATACGAGGTCGTGGAATAAGGACCCTGTAACACCTGCACGGCCTGATTAGTCACGTTACCAGTGGCAGATGCAGAGGGTCCTGCGATGTTAGTGTTTTGTGGAGCGTTAGCCAGTGCGTTACTGGGTAAACACACTGATGCTAGTAGTATAGCTCTCAGTAGTCGTTGTCCTATCAATGCTCGTCTCCGATGCTATGCCCGGACCCAGGTATGTTTCAGTGAACTGGAATGGTGCTCCCTGTTCGACAATGGTATAGTTTGCTCCTGGTTTCGGAACGTCAGGTATGTTGATGTTTGTACCACTTACGGTATAAGACTCACCTGTGGTGTATTCGACTTGACGAATCACCTCAGTAATTGTCTGAGTGGTGGTTGTCTCTGCGGTAACAGTTCCTCTGGTGAAGTTTGGAACGACTGAAGCTGAATAAGATGGTTGGGACAATCCATGAAGGACTCCCAAGAGCCCACCCATCAGGAGAGCTAGAGGGAGATCTTTCATCATTTGAATACGCTCAGCTCGATTGTACGTTGGCCGATGGCTGTTGTACCAGCACCACCCGCGGTTACGGTTGGAACACCTGCTGCAGTCAGAGTACCAGCCAAGGTTCCGGCTGTTCCACCTGTACTTGTGATCGAGTCACTGTAGAGATTAGGAGCCGTGATCTGACCAGATGAACAACACGTCTGTGAAGTTACAGGTGTATCTCCGATCATTGATGTTTCAGAGAAGGTGAAAGCCTGTCCATCCGTATTGATATCGTAGTCACCTGCTGAGATAGTCTGAGCAGCGGTGGCAGTACCACCAGTCAATCCACCCAACGCTGTCACGGAGATGTTACTACCAGATACGGAATACGATGAACCGAGTCTTGTGGACTGTACAGCTGGTCCATCTACGGTAAGCTGTACAGAGTCAGTGATTCTGGAGGTAATCTCTGCAGACATTGCTGGAGATGCAAAGAATAAAGTAGATGCTAGAAGAAGAAGTCTCTTCATGAATTTACCTTACTATAATGCAGTGTTATTTAGAATTCTTAAAAACTACTTAGAGATATATAGATAGTTCTGTTCGCCCCGTTACAGTCATGCAGAAACTTATCAATACACTGGCCATTTTGTCCTTTGCCGTGAGTGCAGGAGTGGTAGCAGGTGGTACTTATGTGTACCTGAATAAAGATGCATTGGCCGAACAAGCCAAAGAACGTGTCACCAAAGCAGTGACTGAGGCAGTCAGTGGTGCACTCGGTGGACTTGGTGGTGGGCTCACACCAGAGGTAAATAGTGATGTACCTTCGTTACAAGGTGATACAATTGCACCTACGGAGG
>CEPG01015220.1_pt1 | contig 13722 bp, 13 predicted proteins | sample 530551 | NCBI WGS metagenome assembly CEPG01 (sample SAMEA2620384, study PRJEB7988) | marine metagenome | biome: marine biome (ENVO:00000447); feature: surface water layer (ENVO:00002042); material: "saline water (ENVO:00002010), including plankton (ENVO:xxxxxxxx)" | depth 5 m | reverse complement strand
CTTTCTGGGCGTGGTTGCGTATGGACAAGTCGGCTTGGTGGCTTGTTCCGGGCGTGGCCTCACTTGTCCTTTTTGCCTATTTGCTTACGCTCGTCGATGCGGAGCATGCAGGTCGGACCTACGCTGCCTACGGCGGGGTCTACATCCTATCCGCGTTATTGTGGCTTTGGATCGCAGAAGGCGTGAAGCCCGATCGGTGGGACACTCTGGGCGTGGCGATCTGCCTCGTAGGCGCCGGCGTTATCTTGCTCGCCCCCAGACCGGTATGAGGCAGATCCTTATGGGGCCGAAGGAAATATCCCACGCGTGCGATTGGCAATCGCTACCAGCGACAACATGACAGGCACTTCTACAAGTACGCCCACAACCGTCGTCAATGCCGCACCGCTGCCAATGCCAAACAGACCGATGGCTACAGCGACGGCCAGCTCGAAAAAGTTGGACGTTCCGATCAGCGCACAGGGCGCGGCAACTGTATGCGGAACTTTCCAGGCCTTGGCGGCACCATACGCGATGAAAAAGATTCCGTAACTCTGTACAATGATTGGCGCGGCGATGAGTGCGATCAGCAGTGGGCGGGCAACGATAGTTTCCGCCTGGAATCCGAACAAAAGGACCACCGTTAGCAGAAGACCAAGAATGGAGAGCGGTTTTATGCGTCCGGTGAACTCGGATACCGCCGCTTCACTGCCGCCATGCGTCCCCAGCAGTCGATGCCGTACAAAGGCTCCCGCTGCCAGCGGCACGACCACATAGAGCGCGACCGAGAGCAGCAGCGTCTCCCAGGGTACCGCAATGTCGGTAACGCCGAGCAGCAGCGCAACAATGGGCGCGAAGGCAACGATCATGATCAGATCGTTCGCCGCGACCTGCACCAGCGTATAGGCCGGGTCGCCCTTGGTGAGCTGCGACCACACGAACACCATCGCGGTGCAAGGAGCCGCACCCAGCAGGATAAGCCCGGCGATATACTGCTGTGCATCGGCAGGTGCGATCAGGTCCGCAAAGACGACCTCGAAGAACAGCACGCCGAGTGCAGCCATCGTGAAGGGCTTGATTAGCCAGTTGACCACCAGCGTGATGATGAGGCCCTTTGGCTGGTCGCCAACACGGCGCACCGCGCCGAAATCGACCGCGACCATCATCGGGAAGATCATCGCCCAGATCAGCACTGCGACGACGAGATTGACCGAGGCATATTCGATGGCAGCAAGCGAGGCGAACAGCTCTGGCGCGATATTTCCAAGCGCTATCCCGGCGAGGATTGCCGCTCCGACCCAGACCGAGAGCCATTTCTCGAACAGGCCTAGGCCCGCCGCGCTGGCGTCCATGTCAGCTGTGGCGGCGGTCATTGACCGTCTTCCTGATGCCCAATGGCTTGGAGCTTTTCGCGCAAGGCGAGCTGTTCAAGGCTCGCAATCGGGAGCGCCAGCATCAGGTCGATACAACGCTTGAGCATGCGGAAGGCATCGAGGAAGGCCGCTGCTTTCTCCGCATCACTACCCCCAGCCGCCGCCGGATCGGGAATACCCCAGTGCGCCGACGTCGGACGACCGGGCCAGACTGGGCAGGATTCCGCCGCCGCGCTGTCGCACACGGTAAAGATCAGGTCGAACTCCGGTCCATCGGCAAACTCGCTCCAGCTCTTCGAGGAATAGCCCTCTGCCGGATAACCCAGTCTCTTGAGTGTATGGATCGCCCAGGGGTTTACCTTGCCGGTCGGATTGCTTCCGGCACTGTAGGCCTTGAACCGGCCTTCGCCGTCATGGTTGAGGATGGCTTCGCCCAGGATCGAGCGAGCGGAATTGCCCGTACACAGGAACAGCACGTTCAATGATTCGCCTGACATGGATTGCCTCAGCAGCAGGAAGTCTTGGCAGGAGCCAGCTGCGGTGTGCAGCAGGCGCTCGATGCGGCATTGGCGGAAGCGAGCTGGTGGAGGTCAGGACTACCGCCGTAGGTCGTGCTCTCGCCTTCTGTCAGGAAGGCTTCCCACACCACGCCATCGGGATCGGCGATCCAGCTCTTTTCCGATTGCGCGTAGCAGCAGGTCGTCGCGCCTTCTTCCAGGACCGGACGGTCAGCAGCCTTGAGGCGGCCATAGACCTCTTCGAGTTCCGCCTTGTCTTCGACCTGCAAGCCGACATGCTCGATCCCCTTGACCGCCTCCTCGCGCATCGAGATCGCGAAGTTGATGCGTGGGTCATCGAGCATCCACTTGGCATAGTCGGCTTTAACCACGGATGGCTCGGCACCGAACAGGCTCGAATAAAAGGCAACGGACTTGTCGATGTCGGTCACGCCGACATGCACATGGAAGCGTTTCATCAGGCGCTCTTTCGTTGAGGAGAAGGAAGGTAGGCAGCGGCCTCGGAACAAGGCGTGTCGTCAGAGCAGGATAGGCCGTCGCAGCAGTTTTCGGTGAGGTAGCCCATCAGGCCATTCATCGCGGTATAGTCCGCCGAATAGATGATCGAGCGGCTTTCGCGTCGCTGCGTCACCAACCCCGCATTGGAAAGCTGGGCAAGGTGAAAGCTCATTGAAGAGGGCGGAACGTCGAGCTTTTCGGCCAGCACGCCGGCGGCAACTCCCTGCTCCCCTGCCTGCACCAGCAGGCGGAACGCAGCGAGGCGATGCTCCTGTGCCAGGGCAGAAAGGGCACGAATGACGCGGCCGGCTTCCATCGCTCACTCCAATGATTCGATAAATATCGAAATATGGAATGAAGCAAGCCTGGTCAAGCCGTATCGCGCCAACGGATGATATCGCCGAAACCTATCAGTCCATCGAACAGTGCCGAAACCACGAGCGATTGCTTGCAATGTACCTGATAGCGCTCGCGGGCCATCTTGAGATGCTGGAGAACTGTCTCCGAGCTGATCCCTAAGATCAGTGCGACCTCGGCCGCCGTTTTGCCCCGCGCGACCCACAAGAGACATTCACGCTGCCGGTCGCTCAAAGCAGGCACCGGCTTTTGTGGACACTGGCCACTCAAACCTATAGCACAGCTCAGGGCTAGCGTTCCGACCATTTCAGCCAAGGCGAAAAGCCTCCGCGGTAATTTCTTCTCGGGCCTCACGGCGAAAGTGCAGGTACCGCGTCCAACACCCGGGAGATGCCGGGGAACGGTATAACCGTTCCCGATGCCGCACTCGCGACCCACTGCCAGCATCTGCCGATCGCCGCGTGTCAGTGGAACAAGGTCGTCGATCCAGTCCCAGGCGAACCCGATTACAGTTTTGTCGCAGGCTCTGCGCACCGGATCTTGGCCAGCGAGATCGAAGGCGACGTAAACCTTGGCCCATTCGTCGGGATAATCATGCAGGAGCAAACCCGGATTGTCCCGAGATACCGTCCTCGTCTCCAGGCTGAGCGCAAAGTGATCAAAGCCCAGACGCCGGGAAACTTGCCCCAGCGCTCCGTCGAGCTCGGCATCCGAGCGCACGTTGATGAGTTCCGATGCGAATTGCTCGGCTAGGTGAGAATGCATAGACCCGCCATCCGATCGGCAGGGCGCCATCCAACACGCCGCAGTCCGATCGCCTGCCCGATGCGGGACCGGAGGGTTCCATTCCATCCGCTCTCGCTGTTGCAGTTGCGACCCTGTGGGTCAGTTTACAGGACCACCCCGGCAAACGCCCCAGCGGTCGATTAAAACCATAGTGCATTCAAGGCGTTTGGGAAGCGCGCCGTCCTCGCGCGTTAAGTAGATCACGATATCCTGAGGCCACCATCCGGCGAGCTTCTACGACGAGACGCTGCGTTTGGCGGCGCGCGGATGAAGTCTTCCAGTCGATCGCACGCAGATCGGTCTGAGACAATCCGAGGATACTCGCGAGTTCACGAGTGGTTGGGGCTTTGCCTGCTGCTTCGTCAAGAGCATCGAGTAGCTTCAGCATCAGAAGGAACCGGTGCGATTGATAGGGTGTCGGCCGTAGCGGCGAAGCAACAGTGTTGAGTGTCTGGCCGGATGGTCGCGAGTTGAAGAACTGCAATGCGGTCAATCGTATCTCAAGCGCCTCATCGGCTGAAAGAAGGTAGGAGGCCCTTTCTCCTCGAAGGGGTTTGACGACCTTTAGCCGGTAGCGTTGGAATCGCTCGTTCAGGACAAGATGGCGCTCTTGGTCATCTGCTTCCTCGGCAACGACAGTCGCACTGCCGAGAATAGCATCGCAGTCAGCGGCAGCCAGTACGACGACCTGTGGGTTGTCTTCGGCGCGCCAGATAGCAGGGGCCTCTTTCGACGAGAGCTTGGGATCGATCGGGAAATTCGAGGCCCCATGTCCTCGCCATGCGGCGAGAAGCTGCAGTTCGCGTATTGCTAATGCCGCTTTGCGAAGTCCGATCGAATGCGCGTCGATATGCGTTGTTTCGGCGCAGGAATTCCTGCGCGAAATCGCAAAGATCGAGTGCGCCGAACAGGGTCTCGCCGCCGGATGGTCGAGCCATGGAGCACCTCCCTTCAGGAGGGTGGTGGTATGGCCCTCGCGCGCTATCCGACATTCCAAGAGATGGGAAGGCACCTCCCCATTTCTGGGCAGGAGGTAGGAAAATTGCACAAAACAAGCGGGTTGCCACCGGAATCATAATTCGGCAGGATCATGCTTGCGCGGAAAGAAATGCTGGCACCATCCGCGTGGACAAGCTCCGCCAGACATCATGCACGCCGGTCCATGGAAGGCCCGGCGGCCGCAACCGGTCAAGGGGCAAGGCTTGCTCCAGACGGCGGCACAGACCTGGAACCCGTGCCCTGGTCGCGATAGCGGTCACAGGGTCTCGGACGCCTCCTAGATCGCTGCATGTCCCATCCGAATGCCGAAAACCGGCCACATCCTGTTCGAGGATCCGGCTGTTGTTGCCCGCAGCACGATCCCACTCTTACCGCTCGAATATTGGAAACTCTTTATCGCGAGCAATGTGCTGGACTGGTCGCCTATCTTGCGCGCCGAACAGGTCCGCAGCGTGCGGTCGACCTTGCGCAAGAGGTTTTCCTGCGCGCGGCAACCAGTCCGCAACTACCGTGTCTCGAAAATCCCGCGGGATTTCTGAGGAGAATAGCCTACCATCTTGTTGTCGACGAAGCGCGGCGGAAGAAATGCCGGGTTCGGACGCAACCCCTGCTCGATGATATAGTCGTTCCCGCGAGGGCCTCGCAAGAGGACGCTCTGCACACTCAGGAGACCATGGCAGCGTTCGAAGCGGCGCTTGGTGAATTGCCGACAAAGACCGCCCGCATCTTTACCATGAACCGCTTCGAGAAGAAGTCCTATCGGCAAATTCATCGCGAACTCGGCATTGCACTGCCAACCGTCGATTATCACATGATGAAGGCACTAGCTCATCTTCGGCTCGCTTTGGCACGCGGGCGTGATTGAGGCACCGAACCTTCACTTCAGTCTGATTTCTTTTGAAACTAAGGTGTCAGCTTTCTCGTGCGTCAAACTCCCAGGGGCGAAGCCAAAAAGGCCCGCCGGATTCGAATTGGGAGGCGATTAAAATGAGAAAATCGAGAGTTGCTGCGGCTTTGTTCGCAGGAACCGCAATGGCTTCGACCGCGCAGCCGCTTTGTGCTCAAACGACGGGCGAGGCCGACGCAAGTCCGGCTCAAACAGAAGTTGTAGAAGACGAAGACGAGGAGAATGCGATCGTCGTGACCGGCACGCGTATTCGGGGAGCGCGCGTCGTAGGAGAAGTAATTGCCCTTGACCGCGAGGCCATCGTCGAGGCCGGTCAGATCGACCTCGGCGAAGCTATCCGAACATTGCCCCAGAATTTTGCGGGAGGACAGAATCCTGGCGTGGGTTCGGGAGCCGGCCTCGGGAACGATAATGTGAATTCTGCGTCAAGCCCGGACCTGCGCGGCCTGGGACCCGATGCGACCCTGACGCTAATCAACGGACACCGTGTTCCCTATAATTCGGCCTACCAGGGAGTCGACATTTCCGCCATCCCGCTCGCTGCCGTGGACCGGGTCGAAGTTTTGCCTGATGGTGCGTCGGCCCTGTACGGTTCGGACGCCGTCGGGGGTGTAATCAACGTGGTTCTGCGTCGTGATTTCGAGGGATTGACGACCTCCGGTCAGCTCGGCGCCAGCACCGATGGTGGCTATTTCCGTCAGCAATTCGATCTGGTCGGTGGCAGGATCTGGGATGGAGGCGGTGTCATGCTCGCCTACGACTTCGCGAACAATTCCGATATTACGGCTGATCAGCGAAGTTACACGCAATCGCTGGATCCCCAGGTAAGTCTCTATCCGAAGATGCAGCGTCATGCCGTGACCCTTGCGGCCCATCAGGAGATATCGCCCGCTGTCCGCATCGCCGTCGACGGCTTCTACTCGCGGCGGAACTCGAGCGACACGAACGGGGCACCCGTCTTCCGCATCTCGCGTGATCCTCGCCTCGAGGGCTACGCGATCTCACCGTCCATGGAGATCGATCTGGCGGGGGACTGGCAGGTCAAGATTTCGGGAGTGTACGGGCGTGACCAGAGCCGTTTCAGAACGACAATCGTCAGGCAAGGCGCAGAACCCAATCTTGCGCAAGGCCGATACTTCAATGAAATCGCGACGCTGGAGGCGGGGGCCGAAGGTCCGCTGTTCGACCTGCCGGGAGGGGATGCCCGCCTCGCAATTGGAGCCGGCTTCCGAAACAACCGGCTCGACTATGCTCGTAAAGACGCGAATTACGATTCCGCCTTCGATATCACGCGCCGAGCGCGCTTCGGGTATGCGGAACTATATCTTCCGTTCGTAGCCCGGCGAAACGCGCGTCCCGGTCTGGACGAATTCACAATTTCCGCTGCTGTAAGGTACGAGGATTATCCGGGACTCGACCAGCTCGCCACTCCCCGAGTTGGCGTCATCTATTCGCCAGTCGATGGTTTGACACTGAGCGGCAGCTGGTCGCGCTCGTTCAAGGCACCGACCCTGTATCAGCAGTATATCTTTTATGAGACAGTCCTGCTCCCTGCTTCGATAGTCGGGGCGGGCAATGGATCGGATACAATACTATTGGTTGCGGGGGGCAATCCCGATGTCGGCCCCGAGCGCGCCCGCAGCTGGACCGCAGGCCTCGAGCTGCGTCCCCCCGCGCTGCCAGAACTCACTTTCTCAGCATCTTGGTACGATATCCGGTATACCGATCGCGTAACCGGCCCGATTTCAGGGTCCATCCTGGCTGCATTCAGCGACCCGGGATATGCCAGCCTGATCGACTTTATGCCGGATCCTGCGAGTTTGGCGGCACTTATTGGAGGTGCGCAGTTCGGCCTCGCCAATTTTACCGGAGCACCCTACGATCCTGCCAGAGTTGTCGCTGTGGCAGACAACCGGAATACCAATGTGGCGGCGTGGGCGCTCAAGGGTATCGACGCTCGGCTAAGTTGGGATCAGGCTCTAGGGCAGGGACGGTCGCTCGGTCTCGAGATCGCCGGCAGCTGGATCGACAGTGAACAGCGGATCACCGCAGAGCTTCCGGCAACTCAGCTTGCAGGGACAATCTTCAACCCCGCCAAACTGCGGATGCGCAGCACAGCGCGGTTCGTAACAGGCCCGCTGACCGCCAACCTTGCCATCAACTACACCGGGGGGCTCGAAGACCGCCGCTTCGATGAAATCCGCCGACTCGCAGCAACTGCAACTGTCGATATCGGCGTATCGTATACCCTCGTTCGTGGAGAAGGCCGGGACCCTGGTCTCGAAATATCGCTGACTGCGCAGAATCTTTTCAATGAAGAGCCTCGAGAGATCGGTCAGCTCGGCCCCTACGATACGCCGTATGATTCAACCAATTATTCGCCGATCGGTCGTTTCATCGCATTCGGTATCCGGAGGCATTGGTGACAGTAGTGCTTGCTTTGGCAGCGGCGGTTCAACCGATTGTACCCTCCCCGATTCTAGAAACAACAGACACGGATCCATGCGCAGACTTTACGCAACTAGGCAGTCTCGATGGGACAGATCGACGAGTCGGCATCGATGATTTGGCCTCGGTAGCGGACATTGGACCGGCGATCGCTGAAAACAATGCGCGCTCAGTGGGTATCTCGCCAGGCGGAGACCGAATTGCATTCGTGGTCAAGCGGGCCAATCCGCGAACCAATGCCTATTGCCAGCAGCTGCTTGTCGTTTCCGCCTCGGATTCCGGGGAGGTGCTGGAGGTTGCTCGCGGCGGCGCCTACCTGCACGCGGATTTCGCACTGCGTGATTTTTCGGTGGTGCGCGCAGGGTGGGATGTAGCCAATCCGCCTCGGTGGTCGCCTTCGGGAAATCGCATCGCCTATCTCCGCCGCGAAGGCCCGACAAACCAGGTTTGGATCGTCGATCCCTCTGGTGAAAAACTTCCCACCCAGGTCACGGCAATGGCCGACGACGTCGACGACTTTGCTTGGACCGAGGACGGACACGGCTTGGTCGTCACCACTCGTCCAGGCCTGCGGGAAGCGATGAGCGATATCGGCGAAGAAGGTCGAAGCGGCTATCTCTTCGACGGGCGGTTTTCGCCGCAGTTCGCGGACCATCCGATCGCGACCGGGCCGCTCGCTTATGCGTATACGTTCGTCAGCCTGCTTGATGGATCGCGCAGGTCCGCGAGCAAAACTGAAAGAGACCTGCTGGCACCCGACCTGCCTCCTCAGGCGCCTGCCAATGCACGGGCTTACCGACCGGGGCCCGGAGGCCGCTCTGCGTGGCTCGAACCCGATTTCTCCGACCGCATTGTCAGCCCGACCCACGTGGTGGTGGTCGGTCCAGACGGGCAACGCAGGATCTGCGAAAGCTCAGTGTGTAACGGCGTTCAGGATATGTGGTGGTCGAGTGACGGCGGCGCATTGATCTTGCAGCAAAGAACCGGGTGGGCACGTGGCGAAACTGCTTTGCTGCGGTGGGAGGCGGACGACCGCGCTCCCCGCCGCATATTCGGTTTCGAGGGTTTGCTGATTGGCTGCGTGACCCTGAGACATGAACTGGTCTGTGGCCAGGAAGCATCCACTCAACCCCGCCGCCTCGTCGCTATCGACACGCGCAGCGGAACCGAACGGGTGATTTATGATCCCAACGCCAGACTGCGAAACAAGGACTTTGGAGAAGTGCGAAGGTTACGCTTCCGCAATGCCTATGGAATCGAGAGCTTTGCCGACCTCGTCCTTCCGCCCGGGCGAGAAGAAGGGCAACAGCACCCCATGGTTGTGGTGCAATATTCCAGTCATGGTTTCCTTCGGGGAGGTACGGGCGACGAGGTCCCGATATATCCCCTAACCGCGCACGGCTTCGCAGTACTGAGCTTCCAGCGCCCCGGCCTTCTCCCGGCGGCCTCCAAGGCGCGCAACGAGATCGAGACACGCACGCTTCTTGCCGATCCGTGGGAAGATCGACGGCATGTCTTTGCCACCCTCGAAGAGGCGATCGACATGGCAATCGCTACCGGCGCCGTCGATCCCGACCGCCTGGGGATCGACGGTTTCAGCGATGCCGGTGCGACCGTCCAGTTCGCGCTCATCAATTCCGACCTGTTCAAGGTCGCTACGTTCGGAACCTGCTGCCAGGACATGACCGCTCAGCCACTCGCTGCGGGACCACGTTTCGCGGACTATTTTCGCGCTATGGGCTATCGCTATTTCGAAAGCGACGACGAAGGATTCTGGCAACCGATCTCGCTGCTGGAAAACGCCCGCGCAATAGACACTCCAATCCTGATCCAAGCGGCAGACAGCGAATACGAAGGCGCGCTCGATGTCGTTGAAGCCTTCACGAACCGCGACAAGGCGATAGAGCTGAGGGTCTTGCCGGACGAAACGCATTACAAATGGCAGCCTGCGCATCGGCGTGCGATTTACGAACGTAATCTCGAATGGTTCGGATTCTGGCTCAACAACGAGCGGAACTGTACGCCGGGAAAGGATGCTCAGTATGAGCGCTGGCTAGCCATGGAAGGGGCACCGATGCGAAGCGAGCTACGCTGTTCTGATACTCCCACGCTCGTGCCATAGGCGTGCCCAGTTTTCGGCCTCGAGAAGGTCGAAGACGCGATCTATCAGGAAGTCGTCTTTGGACTCGTCGACCTGCAAGGCGACTTCCAATGCGGGCCTATCGAGAAGATCGTGCGCGGCAAGCAGACCATCGAGCAACCGGCCGCGGATTCGGCTACGGTGAGCTACAAAGGCGCTCCGGATATAGCTGTCAGGACCGGCCTTGGAGGTCCGAGCAACGATAGCGGGAGGCAGAATGTCCGAGTACGCCGCTCTGGCGACTGCACGATTCCGACCGCCCGTGGCCCAGAGCCAGGTGGGAACAGAGAGACAGAATTCGACAAGCGGCTGACTGGCGAGTGGGGAGAACCGGTGCAGGCCTCCCGTGACACCGTGCACATGGTTCTGTGCATGCATCAAGAGCCGTAGATGATCGTGGCTTCCCGACCGGCGGCCAGATCCGCATTGAGGCCAAACCGCCAGGGGCTTCGGGTCGGCAGGCACCAGATCAGGATTTAGAAGCCGGATATCGGGCGGCCAGGGATCGCCGCCCTCGCGATTGCGAAGGCGGCCGACCGTCGCTGCGACCATGGTAGCGATGCTGCAATCGGTGACGCGGCACATATCAAGTAATGTTGCAAACGAACCGGCCTTCAAACCTTCTGTGCGCACATGGTCGGCCACAGGCGCAGCAGAATGGAGGAGACAGAAGAGGTTGTCTCCGAAATTGCCGTCCATCACCACCGCCGCGCGGGTTTCCTCCCGCGCGCTTTCGAGCGCTTGATCGAGCGTTTTGAGAAATGCCCGACGCGCTGGCCTGGGCATGTTTTCCGAAGCGGAACCGTCAGGATCAAAGCGAGCGGGATCGAACGTACGGAAGAGACATTGCACGCCCAGTTTTTCCGCAACTGCTCTGGCGTAGGGCCGCTCATCCCCGCTGCGATCTACAGTCCCCACCGTGACACAATCGAAGGTCGCATCGGCTTCGGACAGCGCTGCGCAAATCAGCGAGGAATCGACCCCACCTGACGCTGCCACAACCGTCTGACCGAAAACGCCCGACCAGCTTTTCATGACACCTCGAGATACTTCGCGCAGCGCCGCGGCAGCGTCTTCGAAATGCGGAACCGAAACTGGGAAGTGGTCGGCAGCCTTCCAGAGCCGGAGCGGCGCAGCCCCCGTCGGCCGCAACGGACTTATCGAACCCGGGGGAATTTCGTCCACATCGATAAGGCATGTACTCGCCTGGCGAAGTTCGGGACGCAGTAAATGAGCACCAATATCGGTGTAGGAAGGGTGCAGCGAAAACAATGCTGGATCGGTCGTGAGAATGACTTGGTCACGACCCTCGTAACGATAGACCGGTAAAAACCCCGACGGATCGACAAAGATTGCCGCAGCTCCATCACCTGGCTCATGGAGGATAGCCACATAAGCTCCCCAATATTGCTTGATCAGAAACTCCGCGACATCCTGGGCACTGGATTGCTGCGGCACGCGCAGCCGGGGTTCGAGGCTTGTGCATCCGGTTGATTTGTCGAACAGCGCGCCGAGCACGCGGCCATGGTTAGCCAGCGTCACTGTGGGTGTGCACTCGTCTATCCAAAGTGTTGGGCGATTTGTCAGGATCGCTTCGGGAGACGCCGCATCCGCAAACACTCCTGCAGTGCTTTGGGTTCGAGGCAGCGCGAGGGCGAAACGCACGCGCATTATATGACGAGGATCGGCGTGTAGCGCAGGACCTCCTCGTGCGTGTCGTTGAGCACGACATCGCCTTTTTGGGCCCAGCAATGCGCACTGAACGGCAAAGATGTTACGCCGAGAACGACCTGGCAATGATCGCCCGTTGCCGCGAGACAACCTGCGAGGGCGATCGAACGGGCGAGGCATCGATCCGCCGCGGTGCGCAAGAGCTTTGAATACTCGAAGGCCCTGACCATATCTTTGCCCGTGTCGCTCAACTCTTCGATGTCGTTTTCGACGCGGATTTGTGCTCGTCGGACATCATGCAGAACGGAGAGAAAAGGGGAGTGGGAAAGCCGTCGCTCGACGCGCTTCTGCACCCATATCGCCTTGGCCACTTTCGACAGACGGAACTCGCCTGTGTGGCGCGCCGGAGATGATAATTTTGGAAAGCGCCAATTATTCGGGCGAGGGAAGTCTGGCGGCTGATACCAATCGAGTGCTTTGCTCGCGGTCCATTCCTGCGGCCAAGCTTTTTCGGCCTCGAGAGGAAGACGAAAATATCGGTCTCGCTGCAGATCGAGAAAGACGAAATGGTCGCCAGTGTTACACCAGGCGATTGTCGCATTGTCGGGATCGATCATCGGGCGCAGCCGAGGGTATCGGGGCGCGGGTCACCGACGCGCGCCCCGATCCAGGTCAGTCTTCGAGCGTTCCGGCCACCGCATTGCGCTGACCACCGCTATCGTCTGCGAAGACGATGCCCGCTCCCTTTGTTTCGACCGACGCCTTTCCGAGATCGATCATCTCGCTTTCACGTGTTTCGAGATTCTTCATTGGTCACTCCTCTGGTTCGACTGCGACTCCAAAGGTCGCAACATCGAATTTGAAGTAAGCCAACAGAGCCGGCCAGCTTATAATGTATTTATAAACACATAGAGCCGGGGATCGCGAAGTACGACCGGGCGATGGAAGCACCCGTTGGCAAGTGCAGCGATGCCTTTAGCTGGAGCGCCTGGACATGCGCATCGCAACCCGGTCGCGAGGAACCTGAGTTCCCTACTTCACGATAAGGCCAATCATGCCTGATGATACAGCGCAGTTCTACCTATTGGCACTATTTGCATTAAGTTGTTGCCGAGAAGAATCAGAGAAAGTCCGGACACTGTCGGCAATTATTGGTTGGATATTGTGGGCGTCCTTCTACGTGCCTTGGCAAAATCCCGGTCACTAGCGACGAAGCGCTCGATCATTGGTGGGATCAGAGCTGCGGGCTCGGGTGCACCCTCTGAAACGCCGCCATTGAGCACGACCCCATATTCGACGAGTCGGCGATGGAGCCGCGCAGGAATCTCGACCGTCAACTTGACGGGCTTGCCATCGGTGACATCGGAGAGCTTGAGTCGGGTCATGCACCACCCTCCAGCACAATATCGCGCGTCACCAGAACGCGTACGGGAAAGCCGGGACGGATCGTCAGCGTCGGGCGGATGTCGAGCTCGCGTGCAACGACCTGCTCGCCCGCGCGATTGATGCTGTCCTGGGTACCGCGGCGAACAGCGCGCAGCAGATCATCATCTCCGCCTGCGCCGAGTTCGCCGCCAATCCCGAGCAAAGTGGAAACGAGCGCCGCCTTGACGACACCGCCCCAATGGTAATCGACGCCGTCCTCCAGCCCGGCATAGCCCGAGGGATCGGCAGCTGGCTGGCGATCGAGCACGATCGAGCGACCATCGGGCAGGATGAGCCTGGTCCAGGCCAGCAGCAACCGACGTTGGCCGAATCCGACATCGGACTCGTATTCACCGATCAGGCGCGCACCTTGCGGGATCAGAAGGTGCCGCCCGGTCAGGCTGTCATAGACGTTCTCGGTCACCTGCGCAGTCACCAGGCCGGGCTGGTCCGATCGGATACCGGTAATCAGCGCTGCCGGAATGATCGACCCGGCCTGAAGCAGCGCGCCAGATGGCACCGCCTCAAGCCGCTGCAAAGACGCTGTCCGCGTGTCGGCAGGCCGCTGAAGAAAACTCGGCCGCGCGGTCGAGACGGATGGCTGAACTGGTGCTGGGGGTT
>CEPG01003567.1_pt1 | contig 13832 bp, 6 predicted proteins | sample 530551 | NCBI WGS metagenome assembly CEPG01 (sample SAMEA2620384, study PRJEB7988) | marine metagenome | biome: marine biome (ENVO:00000447); feature: surface water layer (ENVO:00002042); material: "saline water (ENVO:00002010), including plankton (ENVO:xxxxxxxx)" | depth 5 m | reverse complement strand
TAATTATAATGTAGATATTGCTGTTGCTTTAAAAGGTGCTGAAAAGCTAACTAAATTTAATAAACAGGTTAAAACCACAGAAACACAAATTAAAGGTTTTAATCAAACTTTAAAAAATATTGCTAAAGATCAAAATTCATTTGTAAAAAGTTTTGATAAGTTAAACGAAGTCTTACAAAAAGCACAGAAAAATTTTAATGCTGCTGCTTCTGGAACAAAATTACAAAAAAAAGCTGCTCAAGAATTACTTGGTGCTGAAAGGAGATTGAATAAAGAATATGAACAACGTAATCGTTTATTAGATAGATTTCGTAATGTAGGTAAAAAATTTACACCTATAGAAAAAGCTATAAGAAGAAATGAACAACTAAGAGAAAGAAAACCGATACAACAATTAAGTTCTCCTAATGCTGGTTCTTTTAAAGCATTTTCACAAGATGCAAGAGATATTCTTTTGCAAGGTCAATCATCTCCTGTTGCTGAAAAAATAGCAAACGAATTAAGAGAAAGAAAAGGTTTACAAGAATCATTACAAAAGTTAGAAGCAAAAAGTCTTGCAAATTTAAAAGATCAAGTAGAAGTAAGGAAAAAATCAAGAAAGATAGGTCAAGATAATTTAAGAACTGTAGAAAAAAGAGTTTTAGCAGAACAAAAACTTACTCAAACTGCTGCAAAAAATAGAGCACAAGCTTTTAGACAAAAAGCTTCTGGTGCTATAGGAAGTGGAATTATTGGTGGTGGTTTTCCCTTATTATTTGGACAAGGACCAACAGCAGCACTTGGTGGTGCTTTAGGTGGTGTTGCAGGTGGTTTAGTTGGAGGGCAATTTGGTTTCGCTCTTTCTATTGCTGGTACTGCTATTGGTAGTGCATTGGATGATTTAGCTAATGCGTTAGCAAAACCTACTGAAAATATAGAAAAACTTATAGAAAAATTTGGTTTAACGGGAACAGAAACTGGAGATTTAGCTTCAGAATTAGAAAAACTAGGTTTAAAATCAGCAGCAGCAACATTACTTTTAGAAAAGGGAAAAGAAAAGTTTGGACTTACCACAGATGAAATCAAAAAAAATACTGAGCAATTAGAAGAATTTAAAAATTCAATAAATATTTTAGGAACAGAATTAACTTTATTCTTATCTGATGCTTTACAGCCTATAATAAATGATTTGTTAAAATTTCGACAAGGAAAAGGAATTACTAGAGGAATTGTTGATTTTATACTATTTGGACCAGGTGGTAATCCTGTATCTAAAGAAAGAATTAGAGGAAAACAAGGGAGAAAAATGTCTAATATTCCTGTTGCGGAAGGTAATGCAATTATTGGAGGAGTAAAATTAAATCCCGATTTTGGAAAAAATCCAAACCTTGATCCTCTTCAAGAAAGAGTAAATAATTTAAAAGAAATAGCTAAATTTAATAAAGATATTTTACCTTTACAACAAGCATTAGAAATTGAACAGCAGAGATCTTCTTTAACTAATGATGAATTAAGTATTTTAAAAGCAAATAATAATTTAAAAAAAGCAGAAAATACTTTAAACGTTTCTAAACAGGAATTGCAAATTTCATTAAATACATTAGGTTCTGAAGAATTAAAAAATTTAGAAGAAAAAATTAGAAAAGAAAGAATTCTTGTTGATACAGCAAAGGCTGCTCTTACAAATGCAGAAAATGCTAAAAAAATAAATGATATGAAGAATCAAGCTTCATTAGCAGATTTAGATAATAGAATAAAATTACAAAAAGAAAGTTTAACATTATTACCTAAAGAACTTAATATATTACAACAAAAAAATAAATTATCTTCTCTCGAATCTGCTTTAGAAATAGCTAAAAAAGAAAATAGTCAAAGCAAAATTAATAATTTACTAAAACAAATAGAACTTCAAAATATATTAATAGAACAGGCAGAAATTTTAGCTAATCCGATTGAAGCTGAAATGCTTTTATTAGATAAGCAAATGAAACAATTAAATGATACAGCTACTGTTGCTGTTGGTATATCGCAAACAATAGGTTTATCGTTCCAAGAATCTTTTAAAGGTGTAATTATGGGTACTATGTCTGTTACTGATGCCTTTAGAAATATGACTAATAGAATTGCAGGATATTTTTTAGATATGGCTGCAAAAATGATGGCAAATCAATTACAGAGAAGTATTTTAGGAATGTTTGGTGGTGGTTTTGGCAGTATTTTTGGTGGTGGACCTTCAAATGCTGCTCCTCTAATAACAAAAGGTGTTTTTGATACTGGATTTAATACAAGTTTCTTAGGTTATGCTAATGGTGGTAGACCTCCTGTTGGTAGACCTTCTGTTGTAGGAGAAAGAGGTCCAGAACTTTTTGTCCCTGACAGAAAAGGTACTATAATTCCAAATCATGCTCTTGGTAGTTCTACAAATGTTACTGTTAATGTAGATGCCTCTGGATCATCTGTAGAAGGAGATGAAGGCCAAGCAGAACAGTTAGGAAATGCAATAGCACAAGCTATACAGGCAGAATTGATTGAACAAAGAAGACCTGGAGGTATATTATATAGCTAATGGCTAATCCACTTCCTTTAACAGCAGCAGGTACAGTTTTTGTACCAAAGTACAATTTTAAAAAGTCTAATTCTCCAAATACGAGAATTGTAAAATTTGGAGATGGTTATGAGCATCGTACTACTTTTGGTTTAAATCAAAACGCATTAAGTTTTAATCTTACATTTGAAGTAAGCGAAGCTGATGCTGATACATTAACTGACTTCTTTGACACTATTGCTGTTAATGGAAGAAATTTTAGTTATGAAATTCCAGGGGAAAGCAGTATGATTTTTGTTGTTGATGGTGGTTACAATAAGACTGTTCCTTTCTTAGGCAGAGCAAGAATACAAGTTACATTTAGACAAGTATTTGAACCAGAGTCATAATGCCAGTTCCAGTTTCTAGTTTACAATCTGTAAATCCTAGCCCGATTATTGAATTATTTGAGCTCACATTAGATCCAATTTTGCATGGGACAACTCGTATTCAAGATCCCAGTGGTAATAATATTACAACGATAAGATTTCATAACAATACTAAAGACAAGACAACTCAAGAGAGTATTATTTGGAACGGAAATACATATTACAAGATGCCTATAGAGGCAACTGGTTTTAAATATGATCCTAAACAGTTACCAAGACCTAAATTAACTATTAGTAATTTAGCAATCATTGCATTAAATATTGGTAATATGTCTAATATTTTAAATGCGGTAAATAATGAAACTTTTGCTAATGATTTAGTAGGTGCAACATTAAAAAGAAGAAGAACACTTGCTGAATTTTTACCACATAATAATTTTACAGGAAACAGTAATCCATATGGAACACCAGATAATACACAAGAATTTCCTATCGAGGAATTTCAAATAGCTAGAAAATCAATTGAAACAAAAAATATAGTATCTTTTGAATTAGCTGCTGTTATTGATAATTTTAATGTAAGATTGCCTAAACGACAGTTTTTACCAGGTGATTTCCCAGGAATTGGAGATTTTTATAATTGATTTATTGGAAGAAAAAAGTTATAGAAGATGCACTTAAAGAAAGTCCGAAAGAAATTTGTGGTCTATTAGTAAATGTTAAAGGAAAGCTAGTTTATAAAAAATGTAAAAATTTAGCACAGATACCAACAGATCAATTTATTTTAAGTCCAACAGATTACGCATTAATTGAAGATCAATATGGTAATGATGCAATACAAGGAATAGTTCATTCTCACCCAAATACAAGTCCTTATGCTAGTTCAGCAGATAGAGTATCAGCAGCTAGAACTAATAAACATTGGTATATTGTTAATCCACATACTGAGGAATGGTATGATTTTATGCCTAAAGAATATAAACAATCTTTATTAGGTAGACCTTGGACATGGGAATATACTAATTGTTGGCAACTTGTAAGAGAATTTTATAAAGCAGAATTAAATATTAATTTAATTGATTTTAAAAGACCTGATGATCCAGAATATTTTTCTTTTCATCCAATGTTTGAAGATTATTATGAAAAAGCTGGTTTTAAAGCATTAGATGATGATGAACCTTTACAAAAGTATGATTGCATATTAATGAATTTTTGTGGAAATGGATTAAATCATGTTGCTGTTTTATGTGAAAATAATATGTTGTTACATCACCCACAAGGCAGATTATCTTGTAAAGAAGAGTACAATAGGTATTATAGAAGCATTACAGGCAAGATTGTTAGGTATGTTGAATTGCCCTCGTAAAATTAAATTATACGGAGATTTAGCTGAGTTTGTAGGAGTTAAAGAAATTGAAACTGAAGCTTATACAATAGCTGATGCGATTAAATGTTTAATTGGTAATTATCCACAAACAGAAAATTATATGATGGATAAAAATTATAAGATTTTAGTAAATGAAAAATCAAGATCATTAGAAGAATTACATTTTCCTTCAGGTCAATATGACATTAAAATTGTTCCTGTTATTACTGGTCAAGGAAGAGGTTTTACTAATATTATTCTTGGTGCTGCTTTAATAGGAGGTGCTTTTCTTTTTACTCCATTAACTGTTGGAGGATTTTTAGGTACAGGAGCAGGTTCATTTGCAGCCGCAGGTTTTGGTACTAAAGCTGCTGTTTATGTAGGTGGTGCTTTAATATTAGGAGGGGTTTCTCAAATGTTAGCTCCTGTTCCTCAAACACCTAGTGAAGATTCAACTAATAGTTTTCAATTTAACAGTCCTGTAAACACTTCGATTGCTGGATTGTCAGTTCCAGTTTTATATGGAGAACGCATAGTTGGTTCTGTTGTTATTAATGCTGGTATAGATGTAGAGAGAGTAACTGATACATGATGGAAGAAAACAATTTAAATAATATTAGTGGTGCTAAATCTAATAATACTAGTGCTCCTACAACAGCTAAAGATAATTTAGATAGTCTTGCTACAGCAGTCATATTAGATGCTATTTCTGAAGGAACAATAGAAGGTTTTCCTTCAGCAGTAGATTCAAATAATGCTTTTGGTTCTGCAAATTATACTAAACACGCTCAAAAAGATATTTATTTAGATGACACACCAATAGTTAATTCAACTGCTATTTTTAACAATGATATTAATGATTTTAACCCTGATGATAAAAATTTTGATAATGTAACTGTAGATTCAAGAGTTGGAACACAAGATCAAACTGTCATACCAGGTTTTAATAAACTAAGACAAGAAGTTGGTGTTAATAGTGGAAACATACGTAAACCTACAGATGAGACTCAAGAAAATACAGGCGTTTCAAGAAGTTTTTCAATAAGTTCTTATCCTGAAGCAAATAAAATAGCTGTAATAATTAATGTACCAGCATTACAAGTATTTACTGATAATGGAGATATTTTAGGAACACAAGTTTTTTTTAGAATTGAATATAAAGTTGATAATGATAATTATGTAAGTGCTTTTCCTAACAATAAACCACAGGATGCAGAGTTAGGAGATGTTGGAATAGGTGGAAGAACAGGTGATCCATATCAAAGACAATTTAGATTTAATGTTCCAGCTAATTACAGTACTGGAACAACTTTTCATATAAGGGTTAGAAGAATGTCAGATAATCCTACAACAAAAAAACAAAACGATATTCAATGGTTTTCTTATCAAGTAATAACTTTTGATCGTCAAACTTATCCTAATACAGCTTTAGTTGGATTTAGTGTATCAAGTGAAAGTTTTAGTAGTGTTCCAAGGCGTTATTACAGGTTAAGAGGTACAAGAGTTGCAGTACCAAAGGGAGTTTATACTGATCCCAACAATCCAACTGATCCCAATAGACCTGGCAGACTTGTTTATAACTCATCACTAAATTGGTCTGGTGGTACATCTCTAACAGCAAATGGAACTCTTAGAAGTACATGGCAAAGACTTTATACAAATGATCCAGCATGGTGTCTTTATGATTTACTTATAAATGAAAGATATGGGCTGTCAATACCAGAAACAGCTTTAGATCCATATAGTTTTTGGAATATAAGCCAATATAATAGTGAACTTGTCAGCAATCAACGTAATAGTGGTGGTACCAAGTCAGGATCTTTCGTATACTTTGCCAATGCTTCTTTTGCTGAAGTAACTTCTTTAAGTGGGGATCATAATTATCAAACTGGAGATTTGATTAGTATTACATTTACTTCTGGTACCGTTAATTCAACACCCGCATCTGAAAATACTCCTGTTATTTTTAAAATAGAAAGAACAGGTAGAAGAAAGTTTTTAGCACTAAATGTTTCACCTAATTCAATTAACGGTGCTGTTGGCCTTGATGGACTTTGTACTTTTAATGAGGTTGGACAAGAAGCTAGGTTTTCATTTAATGAATACATAAATAGAGATTTTAAAGCATATGATTTGATAAACGCTATTTGTAGCAGTATGCGTGTAATGCCATATTGGTCTGCTGGCACGTTATTTTTATCCCAAGATAAACCAGCACCACAGGTAAATGGTGGAGTTTACAATGCAACACAGGATGTTTTACCAGCTTACATTTTTACTCAGGCAAATGTTGTTGGAGGTAATTTTACGTATGAGGGCAGCGATATTAAAAATAGAGCAACATTAGTGATAGCAAAATATTATGACAATAATCAAAGAAAAATATCTTATGAACAATTTCCATCTAAAGATGTTATTGCAAATACAGTCATAGGAAATCCTACTTCTAACTCTAATGCAAACCCACCAAGAGACGAAGTAATTGCAAAGTATGGAATACTTAAAAAACAAATACAAGCTTATGGTTGTACAAGTGCAGGTCAAGCATACAGACTTGCCAAGTGGACAAGATTTAGTGAACAACTTCTTACTGAAATTGTTACTTTTACAGTTTCTATTGATACAGGTGTAATTTTAAGGCCAGGTCAGGTTATTGCTATTAATGACCAAGTAAAAACTGGACAAAGAAGAGGTGGGAGAATATTTGCTGTTAATGGTACTAATCAAATAACGATAGATAATGCAAGTGCATCAAATTTACCAGCAAATAATGTAGGTTATACGAGAACTCTTAACGTATTAATGCCAGATGGAAGTGTTAGCAAAAAAACTGTATCTAACATAACTGGAGCAGTTATCACTGTTAATGGTAATTTTCAAACTGCTGACGGAACAAATACGGCACCTAATGTAATGTCCACTTGGATTCTTGAAACATCAGGAAGTAATAATGACGTACAAAATTTACAAAATCAACTTTATAGAGTTTTATTAGTAGCAGAAGAAGAAAAAATAAAATATAAGGTAACTGCACTTTTATACAACCATAGTATTTACGCTGCTGTTGAGACTGGATCTGAAGTTACTTTCAGAGATGCTACGAATCTTAATGCAAAACCTCCAAGGACTTCTAACGTAACAATAACTGAAAGACTTTACAAAGAAGCTATTCATGATGCAAATAATAATTCAAATACAGTACGTATAAAGTCAAGACTTATAATTCAGTGGGTTCAAGTACCAGATGTAAATAAGTATTTATTAAAAATTGAAGTAAATGGTGTAGAAAGAACAGAGGAAGTACAAGGTCTTAGTTTTGAAATTTTAAATGTCAGACCAAATAAATTTTACCGTGTAAGAGTTTTTTCTATTGGTGCGACAAGTGGTAAATTATCAGGAAGATCAAGAGATCAAAGTATAACAACTGTAGGCCAAACAGAGCCTCCAAATGATGTAACTGGTTTTACTGTTCTTGATTCTCCAAAAACAACAAATATATTGAGATTTGATGAAAATGAACCCAACCCTGATGTTAATCCTGATACCGATGTAAAAGTTGCATTTAAAGATTTAGATATTGCTTTTTATGAAATACATAAATTAAGTGCGACACAAATAAATCAAGGTGCTGGAACTACAACACAAATAAATGCTTTATTTGGTACAAAAGGTACAACTTTTGTTGGCAGACCAAGATCTTCAGATTTCATTACAAAAGATCGTTTAACTGAAAATCATACATATTACATAAAAGCTCGTGATAGAGGTGGAAGATATAGTTTAAATGCAAATTCAGCAAACTTTGTATATGTAGCTCCTAGCGCACCAAGAAGGGTAGATGGATTTCCAAAATTAAAAAATGGAATAATTAATATTAAATGGCGGCCACCTCAGACAATCGGTTCTTATGCCATAGAAAAATATGTGATTACAGATGGTTCTGATAATAATATTGAAGTTGAAATGGATGTAAATAATTATGAAGTACCTTTGAATTTTATTGGTTCTAAAACTTTTCAAATAAAAGCAGTTAATATTGCTGGTGGAAGCAGTCCTAATCTAACGTATATAGTGAATGTACCAGAGCCTTCTTTTGTATCTGGATCACAAATTAAACACGTTATAACACAAGACAATATAATTTTAAGATGGCCTAGAGCAGGCAATACGGCTACTGTTGGCTACGATTCAAACACTAATACACAAACCACAGAGATACCAACAATAATTGGTTATAAAGTAACGACATCCTATGCAAATTCGCAGGTTGATGGAGAAGATAATATTTTCCCTGTAATTGTTAAGGATACAAATGTAAAAATTCCTATAACCGCAGCAAATTTAAATAAAACTGGTAGTGCACCTACAGCGAATAGAACTTTTACTGTTAATCCTGTTTATGAAAGAGCAGATTTTCCAGATGAAGGAATTATTTCTAGTTCACAATTATCTAAAACTATTACATTTTCAAGGGCAGCAGCACCTTCCTTTAAAGATCCAGCTTTTATCTTTACACAGGATCAAGTCAGACTTAGGTGGAACGAAGTAAATGGCACGTTTAAAACTATTAAATATGGAATTTTTCATGTGGTAGATAATACAGATACTTTACTTTTTGAAACTGATGCCACTGCAATAACGATTGATTTGGATTTTGCCGAAAATAATTTGAATATGAGCAAAACTTTTAAAATTGCTGCTTTTGATTCTGCTTATGTTAATGAAACTCTTCAAAACGTAAAAGATAGGTTTAGAGGTGCTTTTGCATCACAGACAGTCACAGTAACTCCATTAAATCCACCTAGTAATGGTGATTATAAATTAGGAAGCGAAGGTGGACAGGGATTTATCACTATAAGCTATACAAAACCTACAAGGACAAATACAGCAAATTTAGGAATAAAAGATTATAGAATTATAAGATCAACCAGTGCCAGCTTTAATTCAAATTGGAATAGTGGTACAACAACTGGTATTGAATTAGAAGTTTTTACTAACTCACAGGCATTTAAAGAAGAAGTCAGTTGGAAAGTTAGTGACGGACAAAGATATTACTATATACAGACTAGAGATATGAACGATAATTTATCAACAACTGCATTACAGATATTTGCAGAAATAAATATACCTTTTTTAGTAAGAACATCACTTTCAGGTACAACAGAAGTTATTGATAATAATGTCTTATTGCGTTGGAGAGAACCTAGAGTTCTTGAAAAACAGTTAAAAATTGCAAGTTACGAAATTAGAAAACATGATGAGAATGCCAATAATCCAACTGACTTTGCTTCTGGAACTTTAATAGGAAGAGTTGATGGAGTATTTAATGTTGTATTTGAACAAGTTGCTGGTCTTTACACTTACATGATCGCTGCTGTTGATACTGCTGGAAATATAGGTACAGCACTAGCGACTACACAAAACGTGGCACAACCACCTGATTTTGTATTAAATGATAATTTCTTTTCTAACTTCACAACAAGTCCAGCAAAAGTTTTAAGTAATACTTTAAGTAATTGTTTTGTTGAAGATGGTGTTGCTTACATTCCAGTAAATACAACAGAAAGTTGGAAACAGCATTTTATTGGTACAGGATCAGAGGCAAGTCCACAATTTAATAACATGACAGCTTTAATAAATGCTAACCCTACAAATTTAAATTACTTGGAACCAGCACCTTCTACTGGTTTTTACGAAGAAGTTTATGATTATGGAACTAATTTAGCTTCAACAAAAATTACAGCTACGCCAGCTGGTGTTGACTTAGGTTCTGGAAGTCTTGAAAAACAAGGTTTTATTGAAATTGCAACAGGTGAAAATGGATCATTTACAACAGATGGAGCAGACAATATACAAACAGGTAATTCTTTTTTTAGATTTGGCGTAAACTTTAGAAGGGTAAAATATAGAACTATTGTTAATTCTACAGATGGAAAGTATAGAAAAATTACATCATTAAATTTAAAACTAGATACAAAAATCCTTAATGATACTGGCAGGGGAAATGTTGCATCTCCGATATCATCAAGTGCTACATATTCTCAGGTAAATTCTACAACCTTTACTTGTACTGATAACCAACCTCATGGTTTAGAAACAGGTTGCTTTGTCACGATAGTAGTTTTTAGTGGAAGTGGTGGTAATTTTCTTAGTAGTTCCACTCAACATCAAATTACAAAAATAAATGCTAATACTTTCACTGTTGAAGGATCAGGCAGTGGTTCAACTTCTGGTACTCTTACCTATCAAACTACTGGAACTCCTGTCTATTTCAATGTTGATTTTGTTGATGTTCAAGGTATAAACGTAACTCCTAATACAACAACTCCAGTTTTAGCTGTAGTTGATTTTAAAGACATTCCTAATCCTAAATCTTTCCAAGTTTTATTTTTCAACCCTACAAATGGTCAATCTATTGTAACTGGTGCGTTTACTTGGCAATGTCGTGGAACGTAGTATTATTAAAGAAAAAACGAAATGGCTGTAAATTTTAATTTACCAACAGTAGATACGACATATACTGCGTTTCCGACCCAGATAATAGAAAATATTGACGCGGCTTTACAACAGTTATCAATAGGCAGTCCAGCAAATATTCCAGCCAATGCCATCAAATGGGATTCTAACGCAAATAGATGGAAAAAATATGTTGATTCTAATAATGATGGAAATTTTGCTTTTGAAGATTTAACAAGTACCTACAATTTTAATGCAAATATAAGTGCTACTAGGTTTGATATGGGGGATTCTGCTAGTAGCAGTGGTGGCACAAATGCAATAATGCTTGGAGCTTCAGACGATCTCCGCATATTTCATGACGGAAATAATAGCTTCATCAGAGATTTTAATGGTGCTGGAAATTTAAAAATAACAACTAATCAACTTGAAGTTTTATCTAACGGTGCTGGTGAAGCTATGGCTAAATTCATTCAAAATGGAAGTGTTGAGCTATATGAAAATAATGTAAAGCGTTTTAATACATCTAATTCAGGTGCAACAATAACAGGTGCTTTAACAACTACAGGAACTATGTTTGCACAAGGTGGTTCTTTAAGTCTTACAAATGCGGGTGGTACAAATCAGATAGAAGTTGGAGCAGGACAAACAGGCGATCATTTTGCTTTTATAGACCTTATAGGAGATGCTACTCATACAGATTTTGGCTTAAGGCTTATTAGAGGTGAAACTAATAATCAAGGCGAAAATACAAATAGTAGTTTGGTTCATAACGGAACTGGACTATTAAAAATTGTTGCGGCTGGTTCTGGAAAAGTAAGTTTAAATACTAATGGTCTTTCAAGAATGTTTGTAAATGAGAGTGGAAACATTGGTATAGGAACTACTTCACCAAGCAAAATCTTCGATATTTTAAGTATTGGTACACCTGATATAATTATTAGATCAAGTGCTGCATCTTCTCACGATGCAAAATTAAGATTACGCGGATCAAGAACTGGTGCTCCAACTGACATAAACCAAATTATTTTTGAGACTAATGATACAGGTGGTGGAAATTATGCTGCGGGTTCTAGACTCGGTTCAATTATTTGTGGTAAGCAAACCAATAATACAACAAAAGGATTTTTTAGTTTTAGGTTAAATAACACACAAATTTTAGATGGCTCTTTAGGTACAGATAATGTTTCCAAGATGCACATAAAAGCCACCAATGAAGTGGGGATTGGAACTACAAATCCACAAAGATTACTGGAATTATCTTCAGCAAATCAAACTTCAATTATTCGACTACATTCTACTGACACAACTATACAGACAGGTAACAGAATAGGAATGATTGAATTTTCTGGAAATGATGCTGATAACTCTGGAATATCAGCTTTCATAGAAGCTGTTGCTACTAATAATATTGGTCAAGCAGGTTTAAGATTTGCCACTGGAGGGGCTGGAAGTGCAGCAGAAAAAATGAGGCTTGACGGTGGTGGGCGATTAATTTTTGGTAGAACTACGCAATTTAATTCAAGGGTAGGAACTGGCAGTGTTCAACCAAATATTCAAGTACACGATGAACAAAATGGTTCCATGTCATTAACAAGATATGTTAACCTTTCTGGCCATGGTGGAAGATTATTTATACAAAAAGCGAGAGGTACTATTGCCACTCCTTTGGTTGTTGAAGATGGCGATAATACAGGCGAAATTCGTTTTTCTGGTTATGACGGTACTAATTTTGCTAATGGTTGTACGATTTTAAATAGAGTAAATGGAACTGTAAGTAGCAATACACTTCCTTCAGATTTAGAATTTTATATCAGAGATAGTACGGGAACTTCTCGTGAGCTTTTAACCCTTAATCATGATCGTTTTGTTGGAATTAATAAAGCAACTCCTGTAACTGCTCTACACGTAAGACAATTAACTGATAATGCTGGTGGCTTAAGGGTAGAAGATGCTGGAGATGCTAATACTCATTGCACCATCGATGTCACCGATACTTTAACGAGTTTCACCACAAGACGTAATAATAATCATGGCAATATCAGATTTCAAAGCAATAACGGAACAACTACGACTGAAAATATGCGTCTTATTCAAAATACAGGAGTTGCGATTGGAACTACTGCCAATGCCAGTGCAGATAAGTTAACAGTATCAGGTGGTCGAATTAGTACAAACAGTTTTATTATTGCTAGTCGTGGAGAAGGTGGTGTTGCCTTAACTCACAACGATGGAGGTGGTAATGCAAATGTAACTTTTAATCATGTAAGTCTAACACCAGAACAAAATGGTAAATCTGCAAGAATTGACGTAAATACAGATAGTTCTGGTGGTGTAGCAATAATGAAATTTGGACTTAAACATGATTCTGTTGATGGACAATCAGGAGGAACTCATAACTCCTTACAAATTAAAAGAGGATCAGAAGCGGACTTAGGTGTAGGCTCTGGAACGGATTTAAGAGCCCAAATTATATTTAATCAGGGAACTACTACATTTCCAACTTTAGCCTTCGAATCGGATGCAGACACAGGAATAAGTAGAAGTGCTGCTAATACAATGTCATTAATAACTAACGCTACAGAAAGAGTAAAAATAAATAATAGTGGTTTAGAAGTAACAAGTGGTCAGGCTAAAGCTGTCAACACCGCAAAAGCTTGGCTAAATGTACAAGGAGGTCAAAGTGTGGCTGCTAATAATCCTCTAACTATAAATAATAGTTTTAATGTCAGTTCTGTTACTGATACAGGTGAAGGTAAATATACAATCGCCTTTACCGAAGCATTAGGTAATGCAAATTTTTGTCCTGTATTTGGTTTTGGGAGACAAGATAGTAATATGATTATTTATGTAGACTTAGATAGTGATACTGATAATATGACTACGGCTGTTTGTAAATTAAGAACAACTAATTCTTGGAGTTCTGGAGGAACATTAGATGATGTAGGTAAGTTGTTTGTTGCTTTCTTTGGCGATTAAGTATCTTTAAGATATACTAAAAAAAAAACTTATGGCACTTAAATCAGATTCAAGACTTGTTTATACAGATGATGACGGTAATGTTTGTATTGTCGTTCCAGCAGATAATTGTAAATTAACATTAGAAGAAATTAAAGCT
>CEPG01038677.1_pt1 | contig 13857 bp, 7 predicted proteins | sample 530551 | NCBI WGS metagenome assembly CEPG01 (sample SAMEA2620384, study PRJEB7988) | marine metagenome | biome: marine biome (ENVO:00000447); feature: surface water layer (ENVO:00002042); material: "saline water (ENVO:00002010), including plankton (ENVO:xxxxxxxx)" | depth 5 m | reverse complement strand
GAACTCGTCGATAACAACCCAGGCACCATTGTTTTGATCTCTACCCAGCAGCCTAACAGCAATCACCTCAGGCCTGTACTCGTGGTCGTTAGACTCCGAAGATGAGTATGGAATCCTAATGTCCAATACATTGTCAGTCAGGTAGTCCTTACCCGTCAAATCAAGGTCGTCATCAAGACCAACGAGCCCGAGTGTTGAACTAACCGCAATCTCTGAGTAAGGTGAAACCGCAGACTCCTCGCCATCCTTGTAGATCAGTTGCGTGGCAAACTGAAACATGTGGCGCATGAAGTTGTTGACCTTCAGGTCAGAATCAGATCTAAAAGAAAATGTCGGAGGCTTGATAAGCGGAGCCTTCAAAGCCCCTAAGGCGTGATCGAATGAGTTGTCCAGCTGGAAGTCGTACTCATTCGCTCTGCTGACGTTGATCTTCCGTGGAGGGTTCACATTGTCTGTAAAGTACAGGGCTGTCTGAAGGTTGTTGTCCTGCTGAAAGTTTCTGTTAACTACGCTGGCCTTGACGAACGAGTCCTTATCGAAGTTCAGCCAAGAGGACTGAATGATTTTTGAGTAAGCGTTAGTGGCGGCCTTATACCTGTAAATGCCGTGAAGGTTTGCGTCGGTCGTGCAGCACACAAAAAAGTAGAGCTCGTTGACTTGATCGTTTGAGACCGACCCAATAACCCTGAATGTCTCTCCGTCCTCAAAGCCTGATCCTGCTGAGGCTGTTGCTGCGATTGTACCCTTGGCATTCTTTACAATAAGCAACGAACCATCCCCTTCTTGGGAGATGGTAACGTTCTGAGCATCGATCATTGAGCCAGGCTCCGACAGTCTCTCGTCCCTGCTTGTCGCAAGGAACTTAGGTGTAAGCTTATCAATCATCCCTTAGGCGCTTGCTTGTAGTTCTTTCTGATCGTCTTCAATGCCTCCTCCTTCGTAAAGGACTTCATGCGAGCGTTAGCCTTTCTTCTTTCGTTGTAGTACTCAGACCTAGCCCGCTGCTTTTCGTTGGCAGGAACAGCCGCCTTACGCTCAATGAGCCTGTAGTAGATGTATGCGTTCAGAGCCTCCTCTGCGTACACATGGACTTGGGGGTTGGCAGACCTGGCCTCGTCAGCTACGTACTCCATGACGAGCTGAGAGAAGTTGCTGTTCGACTTGAGCTCCACTCGGTTCTGGTCCATGTTGATCCTGAACTCTCCTTCGTAGTGGCCTCCTCCAATACCGTAGAGCCCTCCCTTCTGTCCGTCGTAGATGTAGTTTCTGAACAAGTAAGAGTTGAATCCCTCGCTTACGCTGTCACCGTTGGCATTGCCTGATGTAGCAGTCTTGTCGTCTTCACGATCAAGCAAGCCATCACCGTCAGAGTCGTAGGTGTTGCCCCCAACCTTGGAGTACTTCTGAGAGATATTCAGGCTCTTGTTTTCCCCGAGGACATACACAACCCCGTCTGTGCCGACAACCCCCACCTTAGTCCAATCCACGTAGTCGTCAGGAAGAACTGCTGTGTTGTTGGTGACGTCAAGCTTCAAGGATCGAATGACCTTGAGCATATCAAAGCCCATCTCCCTCAAACCTCTGAGGGCAAAGTTCCTAATGACAGCATCGCTAGCGTGAGCTGCATAATCGTTGCCGTCCATCCCAATGATGAAGTCGTTGATCACGTCGCTAAGTGGTGTGTAGTTTCTAGCCATCAGAAGGATTGTTCAGTTTTTCTTTCAAGCTGTTCTTTTGTGGCGTATTGCTCAACTTGAGGATCTCTTAGGTTCACGCCAATCAGCTCTGCGATCTCCATGACGAGATCCATTGTGTAATGCTCTGGGAGCTCAAAGTCCTTACTGTTGCCAGAGTCGAACACATCGTCAACAGCTCCAGCCACAGTTCCGAACGTAGGAGGCGCAGAGTCAGCGACGCCAGCAGTGGTCGTGCTCTGAGGGATCTTGTAGTACCTCATGCGGATCTTCCTAATGGACTCAGGGAAGACCTCGATGTCAGACGACACCAGTGCCACAGGGTAGCTCTGGCTTGGTGCATTCAACGTGCTGTTGAGGATGCGGTCAATCTTCTCTTCGTCGTAGCAGATCTGGATAGGTGTGCGTGTGGTATTACCCATCAGAGACCCACCGTCCGTAGAGATGCTGATCAGACGAGCAAAGTCGTCAGGACGTGCGAACACACCGTTAGTCTTGGGCGGCTTGGATGTCTTTGCAAACACAGCCAAGTCTTCTTTGATCTGCTTAAACTTTGACAGGTCTCTACCCTGACCGAACCCTGCACGCTCCAACCTGCTACCTTCCTTCATGGTATCGAAGAGTCGGTTGAAGATTCGAAGCTGTGCTAACTGTGCGAAGTTGTTGAACTCGCTGACAGTAACGAAGCCCTGCTGGTCTTTGTTGACCAAATCCTTGAGGGTTTCATATACTACTTTTACGCTTGCTGGCATGATACAAATATACAAAAAGAAAAAGCCGCCCTATTGGACGGCCCTTTCGGTGTATATGGTCTGTGCTTAGAGCTGCCTATCAAGCTCTTCGACAGTAGGTGCTCCAGCCTCTGTGAGCAGGAACCGCAAGAACACGTCGATAGGGTTCTTGCCTGCAGGAACGCTAACAATAAGGGTGCCTGAATCCTTCCAGCGCACGCCTGACTTCGTTGCGTCAATAACCCCGTACTTAATAGCCATGCGGATCTTCGCCTTCATGGTCACTTCAGGGTTGTCAAACATCTTGATGAACTGAGCAGGGTTCTTCTTGGCAAACATGAGCAAGTCGTGCTTGATCTCTGCTGCCTGTCGATCAACGTTGAATCCGATAGATGCTGCCACAGACAAGAGGTCCTCGAAAGGCTTCTCCTTGACAAGAATGATGGCGTCTGCCATGACGAACTCCTTGTCTACATCCACATTCGCCTTCTTCTCTTTGTCTACCATGTAGAACATAGAGCCCCCATTGGCCTTATTGCCTGGGTGGGCGTCAAGATAGTTTCTGAGGTTTGGTTCGTCAGGACGGACAAAGAGTCTTCCATCTCTAAAGATGATAGACTTGCGCACGGCGCGATCAGATTGCTCATCCACAAAAATGCTTTGCTCTGTGGGGCAGAATCTAATCTCTCTTACAACGTCTTGATCCTTGTCGTAGATCGTGATGTTTCTCTGGTGAAGCATTGACACTGCACCACCCTTATTGATCCGATACTCTCGGATAACGTTGTCTTGGCGAATGTTTTGCTTTACAGAAAACTTCTTCTTAGGCTGTTGAGTTGGTTGCGTTTTTTCAGCAACAGGTTCAGCAGCGATTTTGCGAGGTCGTCCTCGCTTAGCTTGAGTAGCCATATCTATCTATTTAATTGAATAAAACGAAAGAAGTAAAGGGGAGGAGGACCATTCCCCCTCCCGATTACCGTAACGGATTACTTGAGGATCACGTGCTGGTTAGCAGCGCGAGTAATCAAGTTGCATTCTGAGCGGTAGTGGAACTTAGCAACGTCCTGATCGTTGGTCTTGAAACCAAGGACGCCACCGCCTTCTACCCAGTGCTCAAGCTCACGGCTGTAACCGTTAGCTTCCTTGTAGTTCATTTCCAAAGCTGGAGACTTGACACCAGTCTTAGCGTCAGCAACTTTAGACATTGGAACCATAGCACCCTTGAATGGCTTGTCGGAGAACGCACCCAACAAAGTAGGATCGTTCAGCAACTTCCAATCGTGCTTGTGGAAGGTGTAGCCACCGCGAGTAAAGCTCTTGAAGCCCAACTGAACAGCCATGTCTGGGCTGTTGTTGAACGCACCAAACTGACCAGCCAAACCAGCAGTGTTGTTGGTGCCAATACCGAGAGCCAACATATCGTCGATATCGAGAGACGTCTTGTTGTCGACGTACATGGCGTACTCAGCAGGAGCGCCTTGCTTGTCGAGCTCGAAGATGATGTCGTCGATGTCTTCGAAGTCGGTACCAGAACCGAATGATCCAGTAGCAGTGATACCTCTCTTCTCCACGGCCTGGAAGTAACCTTCAGATCCAGTGACCTTCTCGCTGTTTCCGATGGTGATGTTACCAGAGTCAACCTTCTGAGAGAAGAGCATCATCATCTCACGCTGGTTCATGAAGCGCTTACGGGTATCCATCTCGCCCTTCACGTACCATCTGTAATCACCGTTGCCGACGTTAATCCAGCCAATGTTGGTGGCTTGAGAACCGTTGACGTGGTAGGTCTCCTTAGTGATCAAGAATGGGTTGGTGCGCTTGGTGACATCAGTCTGGTAGAACTGAGTTGGCTGGTTAGAGCCTTGTCCGTAGATGTTACCAATAACGATGAACGTGACGAAGTTGTCAGTGTTCGCGCCGTCAGTACCGAGGTCGGTGCTGTCCTCAGTGTAATCGCTGTCACCGTCCAACTTGACGACAGTCAAGGTTGCACGAACAGTAGATGAAGTACCGTCGGTGTCGTTGTCCTGAGACTTAACAACCAAGCGGTCTCCATCAGAGGTCATGATGACATCGTTGACACGAGCGGCCACAATCTCAGCATCGCCGTCAGTCTGATCGCCTTCGACGTAGATCTTGTCTGCAGACTTGTCAAAGAATCCTTTGAAGGTCTTGTGAAGACGACCCTCTTCCCAGTACTGAACTTCGTCAGCAACGCCTGCGCTACGAGTAGCACCAGTGAGTTCGAGGAAACCAGTGATACCCTGATCACCGTATGTTTGAATCAACAAGTCCCTGTTGTCGGGCTTATTGTACTTGAGCAACTCCCCCAGAGAGATGTACTTGTCTGGGTTAGTCTTGAGCAGAGAGTTCACATCAGTGTGATTCTGCGTTGGAACTACAGCCATAATTATTTACTGTTTAGATGTTAAAAGACAATCTTGAAGCACCCCCTAATGCTTCACGAAGCTGTGATGAGAGGGCGTCTTCGGTTGGTTGTACGTTCCCTTGATTCGGAGACTGAGCGTTCACGTTTGCAGCTTGATCCACAAGGCCTCGCTGTCCGTCGGACATACCCTGCTTGTACACTGAAGCCACAATGGATTCAATGTTGTCAAGCACAGCCATGTGCATGTTAAACTTGTCGTGGTCCCACTCTCCATCCTGTCGTACATAAGGATCAAAGAAGTCTTCAAGGCGACTATTCCTCTCCGCCAGCTGACCTTTGTAGGCGTCCTCAAGGCCAAAATTGAACACCTGTCCATTGCCGAGATCAAACTCAACAGCTTCAAGGTCATCCAGTTCATCGACCATATCGTTCACCCACTCTTCAGTGACGAAAGATTCTGGCTCTTGACTTTCGCTAAACTGCGGAGCTGCGTAACCGTCTCTCAATTCTGAGATAGATCTACGCGCAGCTTCAGCGTCCATCTTGAGTTGCAACTGCGAGAGCTTAATCTCCTCCTCTGTGTGCAGATTCGAATCCAACTTGTACTTGGAAGAAACCAAGGTTTGAATCTCTTCTTGAGAAAGGTTGGGGTACTGGGAGTTCATGTCTACGGTAATCGCCGTCATGTCGTCCATTTCGGAAGCATTAAGCGACTGATAGACGAACCAATCCTGTGGGTTCCGCCCTGTCTCAGAAACAAACCTTGCGATGGCTTCTACGCGCTCATCAAGTTGTGCCTCTTGTTGCGTGTTGAGTTGATCGAAATTGTCAATCGACATCCCCAGCCTTTCGCTTAGGTATTCGAGGACAGAGGCTTCGAGCTCCTCATCACTAATTTCTTCTTCATAAGCTTCAGGCTCATATTCTTCCTGAGGCTGTTCTGGTGCTTGCTCCTGTACTTCTTCTACAGGTGCAGGCTCTTCTACCTCTTGCGGTTCTGGCTGCTCTTCAGGCTGAGATTCAGCTTGCTGAGATGCCACCACTTCAGAGGGGTCAGCAAAGCTCCAGTTTGAGAGGTCTTCGCCTTGGGGTTGATTCAATTCAGTATTTTCCATAATAAATTATTTGTCGTAGTATGCAAGCACCTCCTGGTCGGTTCCAGAACCTCCAAGATTGATTGCGGTAAATCGACCAAAGATGGTAGCTCCCTGAGGAATGGTAGATGGATAAGCGTACTTGTCGCTCTCCACTGCTGTACCTGCCTCAAGGTCAACACCAGCTGTGATCGCCGTGATGGCAGCAAAGACTCGACCGCTTCCAGCCGTGACAGTTCCGTCACTACTAACGATCTTTTCTGCTCCGTATTGGCCCATGGCCACTTGATGTGGATTATTCATATTGCAAATATAAGAAAGTCAATGTTATGGGTTGGAGCTCAGAACTTGGCTAGTAGAAGGCATAGTGTTTGACGTATCATAATCAATGATAGTTGACACGTAAACGTACTTACTCCCTCCGAACAAGCTCGTGGAGCACTGAATAGATATGGCCAACAGGTCTCCAGCCTCGAAATGCTGAGCGTCGTCAAATACAAAGTGAATACTTCTGTGATCGTCTGTAGTGGCTACAGCCACCGTCTCTGTTTCTTCTGTGGTCCACAACCCAGAGTTAAACAGCCCTGTGTTGCCTGTATTGATTGTGTGGACACCTACGGTCATGTTGCCTGACGTGCCAGTAATTGCTGGTATTCTGATAGAAACAGACCTTACCTTGCCATCAAAAGGCATGAACATAGCAGCCTCCTCTTGATAGATCGTAGTCTGTTCGTTGATGTCCTTAAACGGCAAGTAGTGCTTCGTGGTGCCGATGTTGTCCAAAAAGCTTTGAGAGTACACCTGAGTTAGCGTTGTGCTACCACCAGCATCCTCAAATCGCAATCCCCCACTTCCGTCTGTTGTTAACACTTGCCCATCTGTTCCGTCTGCAGAAGGAAGAGTAAAGGTCGTGTTTGTCGTAATGCTATCAGCCGCTTTGATCTCCGTGTAGTTAGATCCATTAGTCGGAATCTCAAGCATTCTGATTTTACCCGCAGCTGTCTTTGCCTTTACTATCGTCAGTGCATTTAGATCAAGGGCATCTGTAGCGTCTGTGTACGAGAATTTAGCGACGGCACCGTCTTTGATCTCAAAGTTGTTGCCGTTGGTGTCGATCACTCTGTTGCCAGAGAGCGTGACATCCGTGTCATCAAGAGTCGTATCTGTGTCTGTGGTCTGGTCAACGAACGAAAGGTTACCGCTGCCGTCCGTCTTGATCACCTGGCCTGAGTTACCGTCTTCAGAGGGCAGTCTGAACTCCACATCTTCAGAAAGGTTTCCGCTCGGCGCCTTTAGGATAACCCCAGACGTACCTCCTTGTGAAGCCTCTCTGAGCTTGATCTCACCGCCAGTGCTTTCGTCGAATCTAACAGGAGCACCAAAGATCCACTCGTCAGCACTGTCGTCATACTGCAGCTTGCTAACCAGGCCATCCTTGAAGTTCAGGTCGTTGCCATTCATGTTGACAGACCTCGTGCCAGACAATGTCATGTCTGTATTCCCGATGTTTGTGTTCGTGTCTGTCGGGATCGTGGGCAGGTTGCTAAGGTCATTGTAGTCACCGCTGGTGGCGACAGTAGCAAGGGATGGCTTGCTGGTTAGGTCGTCGTAGTCACCGCTAAATCCATCAATAGTGATGGTAGTACCGTTAGTTCTTGTTGTGGTAATTCCAGTACCTCCAGCAAGCTTTACACTTGTGTGCTGCGTTAGACTGTTTTGGAGTGTTTCCGTGAGTCTAATCTGAACAGGGTTTTGACCAGCTGGAGTCGTTAGTGTGGTGTTGATCACCTCAGTGTCGGGGATGTTCGTGACCTTGAACTTTCCGCTGTCCATGACCAAGTACAGCTTCTTTCCCGCTGTCTTGTCGAGGCTGGCATCCTCAATTACATCTCCAATGTTGGCGATGCTAGTGCCTGGATTGAGGAAGTCGCTGTTAAGGTTGCTTACAGTCAGATCCCTAGTGGATCCAATCTGAGTTCCGTCACCATCTACAATCCTGGTGTAATCTGCAATGTCGATAAGAACCTTGCTGTCTTCCGATCTAGTCACCTTGACCGAGTCTGTGCCTTGTGTTCCGTTAGAAGCAACGAAGTCTCCGTCAGCATCGCCAACGAAAGTGGTGTACGGCAAAACAATAGTTACACTGTTCTGCTTTGTTATGAATTTAATGTCACTCATTATGGCTGAACGTCTAGTCTTAACCGAAGACTGTTGATCTTAAAGTCTGTAATGTTTCCATAGTAATCTGTAAGCTCGTACCTTACAGTCAGCTTTGCTGCGCCCTGAATAGACTCTGGAATTTGTACATTAATCGGAGCCACGTTAAGGGTAAACGCTGTATTTGGCGCTTGGTCCAAAGCTATAAGTCCATCACCGCCTGACGGTGCATACGGGAACACATTAAAAGTATCAATAAGCGTATTTGAACTGTTATAGCCCTTGATCTCCACCTTGAATATAAACGCTAAACCATCGGTGTCTCCAGTCATCTCTAGGGATGTGTTTTCAAGAACAAACTTCTTGCTAGGGAAGGCGCTAAGCAGCAACCCCCCATATCCCTCTGCACCATTACCAGCTCCGTCTGTAAACTCTATAAGACCTGTACCGTTGTTTACACTTACACTAAACGCAGCGTCAGAAGGAGATAGAGAGCTAGTGCTAAACGTAAGAACCTCACCTCCAGATATTCCAAAGTCTTGATCTGGATCAAACGATAGCCGAGTTACCTCAACAAGGTTGTCCTCGATGGTTGTCCCTGTACCAAACTCTGTGAGGAAGGTCAGCAAGTCTGAAGTACTTACGAAACCGTCTCCGTCAAAGTCTCCGAGCTGGCCTGTCGAACTGCTGTACATCTCTGCAGATCCATTGCCCAAAGCGATCTCCTGATTGATTAAGCTTACTGTCAAGGCTCCAGCAAGATCTTCAAACTTGAGTCTGTTGTGGATATCGTTGTCTGCGTCGTGGACGGGGAAGTAAAACTTAGCTGCTCCTGTCGCCCCTGTGTAGACAGCCTCAGGGATGTATCCTGGATCGTCAATCAGACCAAAGTCTGTAGGATCAACGTCTGGCAGATCCTCAATCTTAATAGCAGATACGTCAGAGTTCGTGGCCGCTACAAGGAACGAGTTGTCCATTGACGGCGCTGCAAACGTAAAGCCTGGGCCTGTGTCGCCCTGAAGGCCAGACGCACCAGTGTTACCCTGGGGTCCAGTGTCTCCTACACCAGTCGCACCAGTATTTCCGACAGCTCCAGTATCTCCTTTAAGCCCTGGATATCCAGTAGCCCCCTGAGGACCTGTGTCGCCGCTAAATGCAAAGGTTACAGTAAAGTTGTAAGTAACCCCGTCTTGATAGGGGCTGATTAGAACTCCCGAACTATCTCCAAAAACCCTTTGAATAGGAACGCTGATTCGCGATGAGGCGAGTGTCTCAAAAGTACCCGTGAGCTCATACTTGTCGTAGCCCGAGTTACCCTCCTTCACCACATGAATACGAACTTGATGATAGTTTGCATCCGTTATGTAGTCAGAAGTTAACACAGTACCTAACCCACTTGATTTTAGAAGGATAAGGTTTGCTACAACGTTTCCGTTAGTTGTGGGGTTATCATCCGAGTCTGTAAGGTAGAACTCTGAAGACTCTGGAGTGCTATCGTCACCATCGTAGACGAGACCAACTGTGAAGCTGTTTGTCGGCAACACTGGGCCTGTAGCTCCTGTGTCACCAGTCTCGCCCGCTGCTCCGTAAGCATAGTTGAAGCAGACATTAAACTCCTGCTCAACAATCGTTGAGCTTACACCAGAAGAGGGGTAAACAGGAATGCTAGTGTCAAATGTCCCATAGTCTACAGGGACTCCTGTAAGATCATACCCTACAGTAGTGTCGTTGGTGGTTGCCTGCAGAGATATTGTGACTCGATCGTAGTTGGTTTCGTCGATGGTGCTCAAGAACGAAGAGATCGCCATTTTTGAGAACCTGAGGAACCTTACGTTGCCGTAGAAATCAGCGGCTGTAGTGTTGTCGCTCTCGAAAGCCTTGAACTCTCCTGAATCGACAATAGCCGTAAATTCATCAATCAGGTCCAGGGTGATGCAACCACCGATTGGACCAGCTGGCCCTGTAGCACCTGTCGCTCCTGATCCTCCAGAAGCGCCAGACGCACCAGTATCACCCGCAGGACCCTCAAGCCCTGTCGCTCCAGTGTCGCCAACAGGACCTTGGATGCCTGTAGCTCCTGTATCACCAGCAACGCCAGAAGCTCCAGTGTTGCCTACAGACCCAGTATCTCCCTTCAATCCAGAAGCACCAGTATTACCAGTAAGTCCTTGAGGACCAGTATCACCAGTGACTCCAGAGGATCCAGTATTACCAGTAAGTCCCTGAGGACCTGTGTCGCCAACAGACCCAGTGTCCCCTTTGAGTCCTGATGCACCAGTGTTTCCTGTCTGACCCTGTAATCCAGTATCTCCGACAACACCTGTATCACCCTTCAATCCAGAAGCCCCAGTAGGTCCTTGGGAGCCTGTGTCTCCAGTAAGTCCAGAAGCACCAGTATTACCAGTGACACCAGAAGAACCAGTGTTTCCAGTAAGGCCTTGAGCGCCTGTGTCCCCAACAACGCCCGTGTCTCCTTGAGGTCCTTCGAGTCCAGAAGCCCCAGTAGGACCCTGGATACCCGTGTCTCCTGTGACACCAGAAGCACCAGTGTTACCAGTTACACCTGAAGAACCCGTGTTGCCTACAGCTCCTGTATCTCCTTTAGGTCCCTGAATACCTGTAGCTCCAGTGTCGCCGCTAGCCCCTTGTATTCCGCTAGCACCTGTGTTGCCCGTGAGGCCCTGGGCTCCTGTATCTCCTGTCAATCCAGAGGAACCAGTATTGCCCACAGCGCCTGTGTCCCCCTTAGGACCCTGAATACCAGTGGCTCCAGTGTCACCTTGATCACCCTTGAGTCCAGTCGACCCAGTGTCGCCGACAGGCCCTTGAATACCTGTAGCTCCAGTGTCTCCAGTAGGTCCTTGGATACCTGTAGCTCCCGTGTCTCCCTTCGGTCCTGGCTCTCCAGTATTTCCTACCTGACCCTGAACACCTGTGTCTCCCTTAGGGCCCTCAAGTCCAGATGCGCCAGTAGGACCTTCGATGCCAGTGTCTCCTTTAGGTCCTTGGATACCAGTTGAACCTGTGTCTCCTTGGCCTCCTTGAGCCCCTGTATCTCCCTTAGGTCCTTGAATACCTGTGGCCCCTGTATCTCCTGTAGGGCCTTGAATGCCTGTACTTCCAGTGTCACCAACAGGTCCTTGGATTCCAGTAGACCCTGTGTCTCCAATAGGTCCCTGAATGCCTGTAGCTCCCGTGTCTCCTTCTGGTCCCTGAATGCCAGTACTGCCTGTGTCCCCTTGTGGGCCTTGGATACCAGTGTTACCTGTGTCGCCTTGAGCGCCCTGCACTCCAGTGTCCCCTTTAGGACCTTGGACGCCTGTAGCACCCGTGTCTCCCTGACCACCCTGCACTCCAGTATCACCGACAGGCCCTTGAATACCAGTGGATCCCGTGTCACCAGTCGCACCTTCTGGACCTTGCAGTCCAGTGGCACCTGTATCTCCAATAGCACCTGTGTCTCCCTTCAGTCCAGAAGCACCTGTGTTTCCTGTTAAGCCTTGAGCTCCAGTATCTCCCTTAGGTCCTTGAGGACCAGTAGCGCCAGTGTCTCCTTCTGGACCTTGAACTCCCGTCGATCCAGTGTCTCCAACAGGTCCTTGAATACCAGTGGCACCTGTGTCACCAGTCGGCCCTTGAATACCAGTAGAACCAGTATCACCAACAACCCCCTGAACACCTGTGTCACCCTGGTCTCCCTTAACACCAGTCGATCCAGTATCACCTTTAGGACCCTGAATGCCCGTACTTCCCGTGTCACCTACGGGACCCTGGATACCTGTGCTTCCTGTATCTCCAACAGGACCTTGGATACCTGTGTTTCCAGTGTCACCAACAGGCCCTTGAATGCCCGTACTTCCTGTGTCACCCTGCGGTCCTGCTGGTCCCTCAATTCCTGTAGCTCCAGTGTCTCCAATAGGACCAGTATCTCCCTCTGGACCCTGGATGCCTGTCGCTCCAGTATCACCTTCTGGACCCTGGATGCCTGTTGCACCTGTGTCTCCAGTAGGACCTTGAACGCCAGTAGATCCAGTATCCCCTTGAGGACCCTGAATTCCAGTGTCTCCAGTGAGACCTGTATTTCCAGTGGAACCCTGAATACCCGTGTCGCCCTTAGGGCCTTGAATACCAGTGGCTCCAGTATCACCTTGGTCGCCCTTAACACCAGTAGCCCCAGTATCACCAGATGGACCCTGCAGTCCAGTGCTACCAGTATCTCCAATAGCTCCAGAGGGACCTGTTTGTCCTACAGGCCCCTCAGGCCCAGTAGAGCCTGTATCGCCCAAGGCTCCTGTGTCACCCTTAGGTCCCTGGATACCTGTATCACCAGTTGCACCCTGAAGACCAGTGGCACCTGTGTCGCCTTGGCCTCCTTGAATGCCAGTATCACCAACAGGACCTTGGATACCTGTAGCTCCTGTATCACCTGACGGTCCCTGGATACCTGTACTTCCAGTGTCTCCAGATGGTCCTTGCAGACCTGTTGAACCAGTATCACCGATCAGTCCAGAGGCACCTGTTGGCCCTTGAATACCCGTGTCACCCTTAGGTCCTTGAATTCCTGTAGCGCCTGTATCGCCTTGATCGCCCTTCAAGCCAGTAGCCCCAGTATCCCCTTCAGGACCCTGAATTCCTGTGGCTCCTGTATCACCTGTTGGTCCTTGAATACCTGTGGCACCAGTATCCCCTTCAGGACCTTGAACGCCCGTATTGCCTGTATCTCCAACAGGGCCTTGAATACCAGTCGATCCAGTGTCACCGATCGGTCCTTGGACGCCAGTATTACCCGTATCTCCAGTAAGCCCTTGAGGCCCAGTGTCTCCCTTAGGACCCTCAAGACCAGTAGCACCTGTATCCCCCTCGGGTCCTTGGATACCAGTAGCTCCAGTATCGCCAGACGGACCCTGAATACCAGTAGATCCAGTATCGCCTACAGGGCCCTGGAGTCCAGTAGAACCAGTGTCACCCTGCGGGCCTTGAACTCCCGTGTTACCCGTGTCACCAATAGGGCCTTGGATACCTGTGGCGCCAGTGTCGCCCTGATCACCCTTAGGCCCTGTCGCACCAGTATCTCCATCTGGGCCTGTTGGACCAGAAGGTCCTTGATTACCCTGAGGTCCAGTGGATCCCGTATCTCCAGAAAGACCAGTTGCACCAGTATCTCCGTCGTTTCCAGACACACCCACGCTGACCAAAACAACAGCATCATCAGCAAGAGAGCTAGCAGTCCCGAAAAGGGATGTGACATTAAGCTTCTTGTGGTATGTGTAGTCTGTTACAGAATTAACTCTGAATATGTGCCTTATAGACGGAGAGCCCTCCTTCTCAAAGTGAATAAGGAAGGGGAGAGACAAGTTGTCGATTCCAGAGGCAAAAGACCTAAGGTCAAGATCAGTATCGTCTATAGCAATGAAGCTGTTGCTGCTGCTTCCAAATGAAGACTCAGTGCCGAAATATCCTCCAAGAGAGTTGATTCCTCCCAGGGGTGGCTCTACACCTCCGTCATTGTTTACGCCACCATCATAGTCAGCGTCGTACTTAAATCTAAAGTGATGGCCAGTCTTTCCTGTAGCACCAGTGCTTCCTGTATTGCCTTGAGCCCCAGTGTCACCTGTAGGGCCCTGGATGCCCGTTGATCCAGTGTCACCTGTAGGGCCCGCTGGACCTTCAAGCCCAGTAGCTCCCGTGTCACCCAATGGACCCTGAATACCTGTGGCTCCCGTGTCTCCTTCGGGGCCTTGTATTCCTGTGTTACCCGTATCTCCGATTGGGCCCTGAAGACCTGTCGAACC
>CEPG01043067.1_pt1 | contig 14394 bp, 24 predicted proteins | sample 530551 | NCBI WGS metagenome assembly CEPG01 (sample SAMEA2620384, study PRJEB7988) | marine metagenome | biome: marine biome (ENVO:00000447); feature: surface water layer (ENVO:00002042); material: "saline water (ENVO:00002010), including plankton (ENVO:xxxxxxxx)" | depth 5 m | reverse complement strand
TAGCGGTAGAACCGCATCTCGTACAATACACGTCTATCTGATGAACATCAGTTAGTGTGCTCGTTATATTTCCTATCTCCCACGTATGGTCAAATTGGCTACATTCCATGAGTGTAGTCATCAGAACTTTCTGGTTTTCCAGAATCTGGGCTTTCTCTAGTAATTCTCTTGTTTGCAATTCAATTGCGTTCATTTTATCTGTTATTTCTTTCATTTCTTCTTCCTCCTTTCCATATTCCTATGGTATGTTTCCCATGTCATTCCTTCGTCTTGTGTGAAGAATTGCCATAACTTGGCTATAATACTCTTCATCATCTATGTCTCTCCTGTACTGCATTGTGTCTCATTCTATCAAGTTCCCACCATTCTTCTTCCGACACTGCATCTTGATGATTATCAGGCAAGTGCTTGACTCTCTTGGAGAGCATGGTTCTCATGACAACTGCTATGTTGTTGCAAGCAGTATCAAAGCGTTTTGCCGCGTGCTTGTCTCGATAACCAAACTTCACAGTCTTAGCCGCGTCTCTGTGCCCTTTGTCTAACTCAGGCACTAACTTGCAGTATAGCCTGTCCAGATGGATGTGGTCTATCGGCCTCCATCCATCATACAACAATATCTTGAGTATTTCATACTCAGCATGCTTCACGCTCTTGGCTTTCGTTATTCTTTCTACATATTCTTCCCTTATTCGTCCACTCATAGTCTCAGTCTTCCTTTTAGTAGAGATGCTGCAACCGCCTCAGCGATTGCCATTTTGTCTTCCCCGTCATCATCTAGAGCGGCTTTGACTACTGCTTCTTTGCCACTCACGACTTTGTCGAAGTGAGTATCTACAGTATCCTTAGCACTCAAGACTACCTTGTGACAGATGGCACTCTCCTGTGTCAGTCTTCTGACTCGAGCCGCCGCCTGCTTTTCGTGTGCTGGCACCCACTGCCTCTCTACGAACAATGCAGTGTCAGCCGCGTCTAAGTTCACTCCTTCCTTCATGGTTAAAGTGCTGCAAATTAGAAATTGCACATGGCCTTGTTGGAATGCTGAAATTATTTTCTGCTTATCCTTATCTGCTGTAGACCCTGTAATCAAACCAGAGACAGTCTTGAGACCCCACTTCGGACATCTCAGTCCTTTCTCGAGAGAACTCACTACGTCTTTATGGTGAGCAAAGATGACTAACGGCTTGCCTGTTTGTGTGTAGTAATCAATTGCCCAGTTCACAGCGATATCTATCTTGGCTCTACCAGCAGCGTGTCTCAACTCCGTTAGGATGTTCAACAGCATACCGGGTGGTAGTGAGCCAGACCCTGTCGTTCTGTAATACTCCAATTGCTCCATGCAAGTGTTATAGGCCTCACCGTATGCTTTGTTGTCGATTTCTACCTCTAGTATCGTTTCTAACAACTCAGGCATCTGTTTGCTCAATCGAGGGTCATCCATGGACCTTCGCAGCATGATATCTTTCAATAAGTGATTGAGAGGAACAGTGTGTCCGTCTTCGCTCATCTCTATGTTACTGGCTCCATTGAAGTCCCAACCATAGCCGTTGTGGATAGCACCACAGTATTTCTTCCCGAAAGTGAAGAAGTTGGGGAACGATTCTGGTTTGAGCATATTCAGAACAGTGAACAACTCTGATGGTCTATTCAGAATTGGTGTCCCTGACATGCAGATGATGCCTTTCACTGTGGGTGCCATGGCGATGATTGTGCTTGCTTGCGTCCTCTGTGATTTCTTATTCTTTAGATTGTGGCATTCATCAAAAACGATGCACTCGTACCCTAGGTCAAATATTTCGCTATACCTATGAGGGAGCAAGTCGTAGTTGATGATGGTTATATCTGCATCGTGGTGAGTGTCCTTGTCTGACATCTTTCGACCATAGATGACGCTCGCCTTCAAATCGGTCCACTTCGCTACTTCATTGGCCCAATTGACTTTGACGACTGAGGGGCACACTATGAGGGTCTTTCGATACTGGCCACCAAGCACGCAAAGTAAAGCCTGCAATGACTTACCTAACCCCATCTCGTCACCTAGTAGCAGTCTCTGCCTGTTTCCTGCGAGATACATATGTGGAGCGACCCATTGATATGGCCTGACTTCTTCCATTTGCGTCAGTCCAGCCAGCCACATATGCTCAGCGTCGATGGCGCTACTGAGTAGCACCCTCTCGGCCATGACTTCGTGTGCTTCCTGCACTTGGGGTATGGCTCTAATCGCCGTGGCTAGTGCCTCATAGATTGGTTCTACGGCATGAGCAACTTCCATACCTGCTATGAGGGGTATTATCCATTCCTTCGTCCTCTTGTCAAACTGTGCTTCACCGCAAGATTTTACTCCCGCGTTGATTTCTGCGTAATTTGGCTTGTAAGGCCATCTCATTCTCAACTTCTGCCCTCGTACTGTGATTTCGATATCTGACTCTTCTTCCGTATATTCCTTAGCCTCCAAGCCCTGATAGTGATAGCCGTAGTCCGCAAGTATTTCTAGAGCAGTGTCTAAGTCTTGAGGGCTGTCTCGCACTGACCATGCTTTCTTATTGCCATCCCACTTGACACCCGGAAAGCCTAGACTGCTTTTGAGAGCGTTCTTTGCTTTCTCGTCGTATGGGAACTTGAGTGCCACTCTGGGGCCATAACTGTCTCTATACCTTTCCCAGTTCATGCTCTCACTCCAAAACGCTCTCTATGGCCACACGCACTACATTCTAAGACTGCTTTCTCTTTGTGATACTTGCGTCTACTGGACATTATCATCTTGAACGTACCTCGTTCGTTGCAGGAGGGACAAGTCAGGCTCGTCATAAGGACTCACTCCAGTGTTTCTCTCCTTTCATTCTAGACTCTGATACTTGCATGGCCCTGTCTGCCTTCTGCAGGTCTTTGTCCGTACCTCGAAATATCTTCATGAAACCTTTCATTGCCTCGATGCTTCTAATCCCCGGAGGAGGTGGGGGGAGGAACATTGCGTCCTCCACATCCCACTCCATCAGGTCGTCTGGGAACTCAGAGCAGACAGTCACATTGTGCAGCCCGCTGTGGAAGTTTCCCGCTAGGTCTTGGATTTTACCCATTATCCATCCATGACCCCTATTGCATTTAGCACCGTTGCAGAGGCAAGGACCCATTTCTTCCGCCTCTTTTTCAGCCATGCTATCACTCGTACACACTAGGAGCGACTTCTATCCCATCCTTTATGCGATAGGCATCAATCTCTCTCTGCCATTCAGCGAAGTATTCTAGGTCTCTGATTGAGATTTTCAGGTGGTCGTGTGGCAAGCGCTCATCGGAGGCAATCTTCTGCCACAACTCAGGCCAGTATGATAATGTCAGTGAGTTGTCACTTAACTCAAACATGTCCCACTCTCTCTTTCCTTCAAAGATGTCACACTCTTTTTCGTAAGCCTCGCGTATTTGTTGCAGGCACCCACATGAGCCCTTGAACTCGCCTCGGTACCGAACGTTGTTGCTGTTGCTGTCCCAATCTGGCCCTACGAAGCCGAAAAGTTCTCCACCACGCCCCTCGTATTCACCGGGGTCTCCCCAAGCATACTCTATATCGTCTGGGTTTGCTATCAGATACTCAATCGCATGGTCGTACTTGTCTTTCATTCTGGTTGGCTTGTCTGTTAGCATTCTCAAGCCACCTCCTCTGCAGGCTGTATCAAGCCTAAGTCGTGCAAGATACCAACAGCCTCGGTCTTAATCTCATTGAGGCCAGACAGGCCTAGTTCTCCAGACAGCAGACCATCGATTATCTGCACGATGTTGACTGCTTTCTGCCCTGTTTGTAGCCTCGCTTCGTCCCAGATAGTCTGACTTGGCTCTGCCACAACGGGCTCTTCTGGCTGCGTTGCTTCTTTTGCCGCTTCCACCCATGCTGGCTCTTCTACAGCCTCAGCGGGTCTCATATAATAGCCCCTTCTGGTCTGGACTAGCAACCCACTCTTCAGATAGTCGGCTATGTTGTTACTCACTACCGCTGGCAATTGGTCCCTCTTGTAGGATTTCTCTGGCATTAATTTCAGATAGCCCTTCTTCTCCCTTAGTTGTTTTTCATTCATTTTTATTTTCCTTTTACTCATTTTTTCACTTCCTTTTTTTCTTTTTTGTACGTACCTTTGTGGGACGAGAGAGGACGGAGAGAACACACGTTGAACGAACGCTGCCTCGCACCTCATTCACCTCTCTCGCCCCGTAAGGTGCGAGTTTCATAGCACGGCTATTTCGTGCTTCTCTGTGTATAGAGGCATTTCAGATACCTCTCCTAGATATGAAGGCTTTGCTTCTAGCATGCTCTTCACATCATTCTTATGACTAATATTCATTTTACCATCACTGTCCCCTAATACAATTGCAGCATTTTTTAGAGCAGTTGTTGCGTAGTTTGTAAATAGTTGATTGACCTTTTTTAGTCTATTATCCATCGTATCAAATCCTAAGATAGAGCCTTTTAGTTCTCTCTTGTCGTCGTGCACGGTAGGCTTGTGCGTAATTGCACCTGTCACACACTGAAGCAGATGGTAGAGAGTGTTCTTCTGCTCTCCCTGTACCGAGACGTATGATAGCGTTGGTTGCTTCCATCCTTGCGTGACAGCCAAATCCATGTGACTCCGATTGACTTGGGTTATGAGACCAGTATCCTTGTTCTTCACTACTCGTGGTGGTGTCATCAGTCCGTGTTCTTCCATAGCGAATAGTATCCTATCCATCATCTGAATGTCTATGGGTATCCAAGACATCAACTCGGTGTTAACCAGCCACTCATTGAGTTCTGCTGTCGCATTGACTAGGTTGAGTCCGAATTCGTCCCAGTCCACATCCGCCATGACCCCTTTGGTGTGTCTCATCTTCAAAGCACTCTTGATGCCACCAGCGACTGCTAGATTCTGGCAGTACACTCTCATAGCAGTACCATATGACCCGAAAGAGCCTCTCCCATCGAGAGAGTTGTTGATAACGAAGCCGAACTTGTAAAGCCCCTCTAGGTTCTGTGAGGCTTCACTCAGGCTGTCAGTATCTAGGAATGACATACCCTTTTCTTTCATTCTCTCTGCGGCTTGCTGCCTCAGTTGGCTGGCTTGTGTGACATCTAAGTCTACACGGCACTTAGCCCCTTCATTCCACGAAGTGACTGACGTCTTGATGCCAGACATCTCTCCGTACTTGACTATCGGCCCCACCCAAGTAGGATGGCCTAGTGTGAAGTACCTGTCGCTAACGCTTCCTAGTAGAGCACCTGCTGGCCTCTTCTCGTCCGCTAGCAATGGGTTGAATATTGACCAAGAGTTGGCGCTGCCGTCCTTCTTGTTCACTCTTATCGACTTGCCGTCTATGTTGACGTGATTGGGTAGGAATGAGGGTGTGAAATCCCAAGGCGCTGTCTTCTTGACACGCCCTCCTGCTAACAAGGCACCGTCCCATGCCGGTTCGTCATCTATCCAAACTGGTATTTCAACAGGCTCATCACCATCCACTACTGTCACGTCTGTATGCATCTCCTCTACCTTTGAGACAATTTCTTCAGCAATATCACTTACTGATTCCATAGCGGACATGTACTGCTCGATGTTCTTGTCATCTGCTCCTTGGTCTACCATATCGATAAGAGAGTGGTAGTATTCTCCTTGCTCACTTTCCTTCTCGAACGGCACGCTTGGCACCCTGACTCCCTTGAAAACTAACTCCGGCCTGAATGTCCCAGCACCAGTTTTTAGTTCTGATACTTGACAAAGCCAATGCTCAATTTTGCCCTCCCAATATACTGGAATTTGCGATGTCAAAGATGCAAACGGTATCTTGACTTTGCAATCTTGTCCTACTTTGCCCATATATTTTAGTTCGGTGACAGCGGGACTTAAATGTGCCACTTCTTTCGCTAGCAGTCCTATTTTGTTTTCGTTATTTTCACTCATTTTTTCTTCCTCCATTTTCTGGTTTGCTGTAATTTAAAGATTCAGCAGGCATCTTATAATTGTTGGGCTGTTGCAAAGGAAAAACATCAAAGTTCACGTGCCTTTCCTCCTTCTACGTAACCGGGTGAACGGGGTGCTTTCTCATCTCCCCACCACTGCTCTTGGTTGAACATCTCCCATAAGTCCAACAAGGCCATGTAGTCTCCCTCGTTGTAGTCTGGTATCGTAAATATCGTACCGCTTTTCATGTGTAAATCCACATTAAAATTTTCCCTGTTGGGAAGGTGGCGGACTATCGCTACCACCTCAGTCATTACTATCATTGCTTCTCCTGTTTGTGTTCTTGTTCTTATGTATGTCATTCTTCTTCCTCTTTTTTTGTCCCATGTATTTTTTCGTACCCCCATTGTTTCAAATCTTCTTCTGTCCACGGCGTTCTCATTTTTATTACATCTCCCACCAATTGATTAATGCACCGGGGACAAACCATGCCGTGAGATGTAGTTTGTAAAGTAATAACACCCTCAGTATTACTACCTCCTTCTCTGTAACAAACTACGCATTTCATTTCATCAATGCCCCTAAACTGTCGTATTTTTCATAATAATACTTGGGATTGTAAGTCTCCCAATATACTGGATGAGGTGCATATTTAGTCTGCCATATACTTGCGGGCTTCAATGTGCTGACCGCCTTCTTGGTATTCTCTTGTTGTTTTTTCGTCAGCATCAACCGCAAGTTAAAAACGCCTTCCCAAGTTTTGGTGCTTGTCCCTAAACCAATCATTCCTCTGCCTCCTTGTCTAGTATTCCTTCCTCGTTTCCATACTCACTCATGTTGTAGCAGTAGTCTGAGCAGTATGTCTCTTCGCTTTCTTCGTCACAGTATATGCATCTCATTCCTCTTCCCTCCGATTGTACCGATTGTCCTTGCCTTCTATCATCTCTATGGAATGGAAATACCATATCTCCCACCACTCAGCCATGCAGTCAGCCTCTTGGCACTCCACACGAATACCTCCATCCTCGAATCGGTCTACGTATGATATGTCGTCACTATTGCAAGTGGGGCATCTAACTGGTTCTGTCTCAGTCATTCCTCTTCCTCCCAATACTTCATGGAATGATTGTGCAAGGCTATTTGCATACCTGTCACTTTCTCATTATCCGTTAGGTCATTTGCATAGACCATTTTTACCAGACTGCGCATGAATTTGTGATGCATCTCGACTATGTTAACGAGCAGAGTTTCTCTCTTGTTCATTCCTCTTCCTCCTTCTTGTATAGGCGGTCTTGTTCCTTGGCGTACTCCAATGCCCCTTTCACTAGTGCCTCCCACTCCTCTTGAGTGGGTATCTCATGCAGAATCTCATAGTCATCCGGCCAGACCATCCCATCAGACACAATCTGTACGGCGAACCAAGCGTTCATGTCGATGTCCCAGTCGTTGTATCGTGGGTCTTGACATGACTCTCCAGAGTACGCATGACCTAAGTCCTCGTCCGTGAATACACCACAGGCATTGAGGAAGTGGGTCGCATCACCATGTCCCTTGTAGTGGCAGTTGATTCCATCCACCTCCTTGTGAACTGTTATCATCGTCTTCCTGCTCGGTTGGTATGACGCTCGGAAAGTACCGCTTCGGATGAGGCATATCGTGTATTTGCCCTCCGTGTGAGATACTACGTCCTCACGGCTACTGTACCACTCGGGCAGCCTCTTCTCTACCGTGTCTAGATTCATTCTCTCACCTCCACTAGGAAGTCCGAATGACGCTCGGACTCGTATCCGCATTGACATGAGATAGCCTCGTAATACAGTTCATGATATCTCTCGTCATCAGGCTCTATATTAGCCCCATCAAAGTAGACTCCGTAACCAACAGTACCCTTATGCCATACTGTGAAGTCGCCTTCGTCCTCGGTTCCGCATTTGGGGCATTTCATCTTCTTGGTCATTCCTCTTCCTCCGCATCTTGCTTGATGGCCATGTCTATCCACTCAAGGAAACCTTCCTCGTCATACTCGAAGTCAGGCTCTCCGCAGTATTGTTCCATCCATTTATCTCCGTGAGGCACAGACACAATCAAGTCGAACCATCGAGTCATATCGATGTCCCATCCATCCTCGTTCTCGTAGTCCATGATTTCCGCTAGTTCCTCGTCATTCGTGATGCCATGTTCCACCAGCCAATGCTCTGCTGAGTCAACGGTTTTGATGTAGTCACCATTTGGTGCGGTTGCTCTGAACGTGCCATTGGCAATCACCTCGTATAACTTGCCGTTGGCCTGCTTGGACACTAACGTGCCAAAGTCAAACCACTCGGCTGAATTGCGTGTCGTTGAATCACGTGTCATTCCTCTTCCTCCAACCATCTTGATGGAATTGGATATTCCTTGAGTAGATACTCAAAATGCTCACAGATAGCCTCATGCTCGTATGACCAATCATGCTTACTGTCTATTCTGTCACAGTAGTAGTCCCACATTTTCTTAGTCAACCACTCAGGCCATGACTCTCCGTCACCATACTCCCACCAAGCGATGACTATCTGCTCGTCATCGTCCTTGGGAAGGTACTTCTTCACATCTCCGACTCTCATTCTATCACCTCATCCACCTCAACATCCTCGACCTCGTAGTTGTAGGCGCTGCAATAGTCACCATTGCCGAGTCTCTCCTTCTGCTCATCGTAGTTCAGACCCATCAGATAGGCTTCCTCTTCGTCCTCCGCCTCCACCTTGATGGTGAAGGTGACTGTCTTCATCACTAGGTATTCCTTCATGATTCGTGTGCCTCCACTTCTTGGGTGTCCCAATCGCCGTAGTCCTTCGATGCGTGAATCCTACCATCCCAATATGCTTGGATGGCATCCTCCTCACTCTCTGCCTCTATCATGTATGTTATGTCGACTGTTGCTATCACCTCGTACTGTGGCATGATTATTCCTCCTCCGTCTCAAACTCTTCATCAAGACACACTATGCAAAGAGCAATCAAGTCGTTGACCTTGGAACTTCCCATTGGTTCCCTCTTGTGCTTCTTTAGCAGGTCTAGTATCACAGCACCGTCCCTCAACGGAAGCCTAACTGCGACAGCCCTTATCAAATCGTAGCAACGACTGTCTTGTAATGGCATACCTGCTGACATCATTCTGCCTCACCTCTCGCCTCTGCGACCTTCTGAGCCAACTCATCTAGGTCGATGAACGAAGCAAGTTGCTCCAAGTCGATGTTACTAGCCACCGCATCTTCATCCACGTTGTGTGCAATGTCATCTGTGTCCATGTGCTCAGCGACTGTCGCTGCACAGACATAGTCAGCGATGTCAGACTCCGAGAAGTACTGAGCCAAGTCGCTTCCATCCCAATAGTCCGTTGGGTCGAAGGACAGGTAGTCCGACAATGTCGAATAGCAGAGATTACTTGCTATGTCCTCGTAGTCCATGCTCTCAGCGATATCTGATGCATCAATGTCCATGTCCGATAGCAGTTGTTGCAGAGCGCCGACTGCTTTCGTCTCCAATTTGTTGGCTAGTACCTGTATGACATTATCTGTGTCACCTACTTCCTTGATTGCCTTCTCGACTCTCTGCAGAATCACCTCTTCGTTCAAATCAGTCTCTTGCAAGAGGCCTTTGGTGAACTTGTTGTAGTCAATCTCTAGGAGACTTATCATCTGAGACACGATAGACTTGGTCAGGCTGACTTTCGTCTGGTCTTGGGTAGCGGCTATTAACTTCGCCTGCTTTATCTCAAGACAAGCATCGTTGTACAATGACACGGTCTTCTCCAATGCAGCAGTTACATTTGACAGCGTGCCTTTCAGCCCCTCTATCTCGTTCTTGAGAATCTCCAACTCCTTGTTGGTGTCTATGTCACTCTTGTCGATACCCTCTTTCAACTCCGGCATCATGTCCTTGAGCGTCTCGATTAGATTGCTGTCTTCGCTCATGCATTCACCTCAAGAGTACCGTCTGCCTCCAATAGCCTGATTACCAGCACGGCCAATGATTCATGGCTCATTCTCAGCAATTTGGCATATTCCTCGTTCGTTCTTTCATTTCCAAAATTTCTTTTCCTTTCTTTTTCCATTTTTTCTTCCTCCTCAAATAAATGAGTATTCATCATCGTCCCAATCATCCCAATCTGACACATCGTAGTTTTCCAGAGGATGCTCTTTTTGCTTCTTCTCTATTTCAGCGTCTATCTCGGCATCCGTCAGCCCGAGTTCAAGCAACCCCTCTCGGATTTCCTTGTCATCGACAACACCCTGCTCATCTATGAGGTCGTCTAGGTCGAGGTCAATTTTCGCTGCCTTAGCCTTGTTCTGGTCTCTCAGATTGCCTATCTTGTACGCATGGTTGGGGCTAAGCCCCTCCACTATCGTGTAGAGATTGTCCTCTGAGGCAAAATCACCGTAAGTAGTGCTGCTCATGTCTACCTTCTGTATTTCAACGACATTGGTAGTTACTGCCTCTAATCTATCTACCAACTCCATGCCTGAAGCGGAGACACAGGAAGGGCAGGCTCTGACTGCCTCGCTCTTGCCCTTAGAATCAGACCTGAATGCTACGCAAAGCCTGTCGGGAGACGTGCTAACATCGCAGAAGTGGCACTTGGCCCATTGCTTCCCACCTGTCTCTTGCCTCTTGGAGTAGTCTATGAACCTGAAGTCCTTTACTAATTCACAAGTCGTTGCCTCGTCTATGACTACAAGCACGTTATCGGCAGTTGGGTTCTTGAGTTCGTCCTTCAAGTTCCTGAGCAATTTTCCTCGTACGCTGTTCTTGCCGTTCTTGGACATAAGCCTGTCTAGAATCTTGCGCCACGTGTCCCCATGCATCTTCTCCATCAGCGCCTCGGACAGGACACCTAGTTGGTATGCGCTGACATCCGAGCAGACATCAAGAGTGGACAGGCATAACTGATACGAATGAATGTCCGACAAGAAATGCCTCTTTACTGCGAACTCCGTGATGTCCTGCATGTGCCCGTTGCAGCAGTGGTCATAGCATAGGTCGCCTTCCTTGATTTCGTGGTTTTCCTCGTCCTCCCACATCACAAGGTCGCATTCATCACACTCAAGCAAACTCCTATTAGAACTAGTGCTCTTGACAATAGTGGTAGTCGAAGTGCTCTTCTTGGTAGTGGTTCCGTACCCTCCTTTGTGAAAGGAAAGAATGTCACCTACCGGGATGCCACACATCTGGGCAACGTACACTTGCTGCTTGTCAGCCTCAACAGCCTTGTTGCAGTAGTGGGTTCGTATCTCTGAGATGAGGGCGTTGGCGTCAGGCCAAGCCTTCCTCTCTTCCTCGGTCGCTAGGTGCCATCGGAGACAGGCTAATTGAATGCCTGTCCTACCGTGTCCTCCCATGCACATGGCATGGACTCTCGTGATTCCCTGTTCCCTGAGGTCTATCGCTAGAGCCTCCCAGAAATCAACGTCACAATCCCTAGGGACATTGTAGTCAGGGAAGTCCATTTCCAGAACTGCTGGTGGCTGTCTCTCTGATAGCACTTGCATGCACTTCCAGCCTTCCATGTTCTTGCCCTTGGTGTCCACTTTGAGTTGGCTATACCCCTTCTTGACCTCGTTGTCTGGCCCCATTGCGAACTCCGGTAGTGGATTCATCTTCCACCATCCACCTCCACGGCTGCTGCCTCCAGCATATACCTCGATGCCATCGTGAGTAGTGAAAACCAGAGGATTGCCCCAATGGCACTCAGTTGCCTCGCTCTTGTAGGAACTGTAAGTCGTGTAACCCTGCGTGTAGGTCATATCAAGTCCTCCATGAAATTGACTCCGTCATCAACGCAGTTGATTACCGTCTGGTCTATGCCGAGGAACGCCTCTGTTTCCTTCAAGACTCTAATAAGTAGATTCTTGTGCTTCTTCTTGACGCTCTTGATGTTCTCCTTGCCTACTTCCCACGCCTCGAAGAGAACGGGGAATGGGTAGTCATCGAAGGGTATCGAACTGTTCTCGTTGTACTGAGTCATCAGTATGTTCAGCAGCATTGCGGCTGGTACCATGTTCACTCCTCCTCCTGTGAGGAGAAACCTTCACCATAGTAGCGACTGCATAGCCATGCCATGAACCACTCTCCTCTCATCTCTGGGTAATTCATCCCCCCTGTCTTCTTCGCAGGCTCAAGGTGACTGAATGCAATCAGCATCTTGTTGTCCTCCGAACCGACTCGGAACTCCAGCATCTTGACATCCTTGCCTGTGTTGTCAATACCATCGACGACTCCTCTGAAGTCCATGATGGCATAGTCAGTACTCTTGCTGGCTAATGACTCAACCGATGCTTGTGTGTCAGCCATTACCTTCGCCCCTAGGTTTTTCACATTGTTCTCGTCAATGGAACCATGCGCCAATGCTAGGTTGAATGCTACTCCATAGCCTCTCATAGCATTGTCTCCAAGTTGGATGAACGGGGTACCCAATTCCTCCTTTATGTCCGAGTGAAGTCCAGCGACATCCGCACAGTTGAACTGCACGTGCAGTTTTCCTGACTGTGCCATCGTTGATGTCTTCACTCTGAAAGAGGGCGCTGGGCCGTCTTGCATAGCACCTTCTTCCCATTCCCAGACCCCATCAGCGGGGCTATCTGGGGGCATTATCTCGTATTTCTTCATGTTTTTCACAATCTCTTCTTTTATGTTCATTGTATTACCTCCTTGACAAACTCTATGTCGAATTCATTCAAGAGAATTTCAAAGGCCTGCAAATTAGTCATGTTGGCAAAGTGGTAGGATGACCCATGTGTGTTCAGTTTGCCGTATTGCAAAGCGGTAATTCTAGACTCTATGACTTGAGTCAAAGCGCTAGTGTAGATATCTATTGACCATCCCATTTGGTCATCGCTAGTTTTGCTTGAGTGGTACCTGAGGTCACTAGGGTGCTCTTTGAATGTCACTCCCATCATATTACCAGAGATAGAAGTGTAACCTTGCAGTATTGCATCATCACCAAGCCTGTCTAGCACTTGCCCTACGATATCCAACCATTCGTAGTCTATCGGGCCACCTAGCCCGTCTGTCCTTATCTCCTTCAAGTCTCTAATCAATGTGGATGTCGAGAACCCTAGAAGCCTCCGCTCTAGAATTTTTAGAAGTTCTATGTACGTGGGTTGTGCGTAGACAACGTCCGCCGTACCTGCTTGCTTGAATCGTATGGGGGCAGGCAAGTCCAAGTCTGCGAACAGATTCTCGTCAATGGACAACTCGTAAGGCTGACCACTTTCGATTATATCTCTTTTCTCCTCGGTGAATACAGTCGCATTTATGTCGTGAATGTTCATGTTTGCGTTCTTTATCTGGTAGTGGAATAGTTTGCTCATCCACTCTTCTTCGTATATCCCATCCTTCTGGATAATCTGGCCAACACTCATCCCGCTTGTCTGAACTATGTCCTTGCCATTCTTGAAGGCCGCCATCGTTGGTGAGTTGGAAAGGTGCATGAACTGATTCTCTGGCAAAGCAGGTATGATATGGAATAGTTTAGTCAGTCCTTTTATATCGGAGGCAGCCAGACCATGCTGATGCAATACGGTCATCTCCTTGCATGCTGGTTTGTTGCAACCAGACCAGCCACAGTTTCCTGTGTAATGGAAGTCTGTCACTCCATCCATGCAACCGCATTCAGTTGAGTCACAATCCTCGCAGTAGGCGAATGTCTCGGAGTATTGCATGAAATTATTCATGGCTTTCAATACCATCGGCTGTTCAAGAGCCTCGCATAGAGTGTCCTCAATGCCGATGTTCCTCATGGCCTCGTACGCTTCTGGTATTGCCTTTTCATAGGCAGATAGGATATTCCTGTAGTCTTCAAAGAGCGGGGCGTAAAACTCCTCTAGGGTCTTTGATACCTTCTCTGGCTCTTCTACGCAGAACTTGTAAAAGCGGTAATGGAATCCAGCGGCCACTATATACTGCCACTCGATACGCCTGAGGTCTGGGTGGTTGGAAGTACCTATATCGAAGAATTTCTTGTCTGAGATGAACTTGTTGAAAAAGAACGAGCAGTTATGGACGGCATTCTCCAAGATATTGACCTTGCCAAGCACCTCTTTCAGAGACCCATCTCCATGCTGGAACTCCTGCATGGCAATGGCAGCGTCCAGCCCCTTCTGCACGGATTCGGCATACTTCTGCCCACCATAGGAACCTGCCCATGAAGGCTCTGTGAATATTCTCTTGTATGCTGACATGAAGTCAATCATGTTATCTAGCCCGACCTCGGTATTCCTGAGCAACCCATAGTACCATCCTCTAGTCTTCCACTCCTGTGATGGATGGCCTGCGCTGTGGATTGCAGTAGTGGTGAATATGTGTATGAGTCCATGTATAGGTGCAAATTTTGCCTTTGCGCCTAGGTATGCGTGTCTCCCTTCACCGATAGCAACAGCGAGAGTGGCCTTGAGAATCCACATCGAGTAGACTCCTGCTAGATATGCCTCGAACCTAGCATCGTT
>CEPG01036885.1_pt1 | contig 14434 bp, 23 predicted proteins | sample 530551 | NCBI WGS metagenome assembly CEPG01 (sample SAMEA2620384, study PRJEB7988) | marine metagenome | biome: marine biome (ENVO:00000447); feature: surface water layer (ENVO:00002042); material: "saline water (ENVO:00002010), including plankton (ENVO:xxxxxxxx)" | depth 5 m | reverse complement strand
ACTAACTCCTATTTCTATTCTAACGCCACTACTATTTGTAGCTCCTGTGTTAGTACTTACAAAAGGAGCATCATGCCTTGAGCAATGTAATGTTAAAGTACCTGCTGTTGGCCCAGTTAGATTTCCATTTTCTTCATCTACTACACCTAATGCATCTTTATCTATCCAATAAACTTTTGCCATTATGTTCCATCCTTTTCTGGAGTACTTTGCAATCTTTTTATCCTATTGTTATTAAAATATACAATATTTATAGATACAATTTCATCATCTACTTGATACCATCTTTGATTTTCTACAATTGTTTTTGTGAAAACTCCTCTTAAAATTTTTGTTTTTTTAGTAAATTCTCTTAGAGCTTGGTTTAAATATACTCTTATTTCATTTTCTAACATTGTTGGATGATGAGTTCTTACTAATTCTATCATTTGTTCTTGAGTTAATCCGTATCCATAACTAGGAGAGTTAGTTGTTGTAGCATTAACTTGTGCCATTATTCTGCTCCTTCATTTTGTATTTGCATACCACCACCATTTAATTGATTTAACTCTATTAAGTACATATTGTTTAATAGTTGCATTTCATTTTGAACAACTTGAGATAATTCTACATCTTCATCATCATGTAATAATTTATTTAATTTATGCTGTAATAATCTAACTGCTGAACCTAAAACGACAGCATACTCAGCCTCATCTGGGAAATTAGTAATAGATGTAGCTGTATTAGATATTGAACTTGGTATTGCTAAATGGTAAACAATTCCATTTTCTTGAGCAGAAGGGTTTGGTTTTATAAATAACTTTGCTCCACCCTCTACTGAACTTTGACCCTCTATAAAATAAACAGGGCTAGAATCTGTTGGTGAATATATACTACTTGTTCCGCTTACTTTTGATTTCATTTCTAATGGAACTTCTACGCAACCTACATTATTTCTTAAAACTTTTACTAAAATTTTATTTTTAAAAGTAAGCCCATCACCATTGGTTATAGTTGCAGTTATAGCATTTTTAGCTAAGTAAGAATCGTCTAATACATCTAAAACATTTCTAGCAGATTGCAATAAGAAATTATTTAACATATTTGTATACTCAGCTTCTTCTGCAGTAGTTGCAAATGAGCTTTTACCAGCTAAGTTTTCTATTTGTGTTCTAAAATTTGACATTATACCTCACAGATAGGGGGCATAAAGCCCCCCATCATTCATTTGCTTTGTTACGGAGTAACCATTAACGCATGACTCTCAAGAAGAGAAATACCAATGCCTTCATCAGACATATACTGGTCTTTCACACCATCATAATCGTTAGCTTGTATAGAAGCTTGGAATTGAGGTGCTCTGTACTGAGCATGGAATAGGTTATCATCATCTACAATAAGCATATGCTTACTATAGTTATACCTAAAAGCAGGAGTTGGAATTAACTGAAGCATTCCATGAGGTGTTTCTAACATTCTGTAATTGAATCCTAATGCATCTCTTTTCATGTCTCCAAGATTTACTGTCCAACTTGAACCTTTAGCCCAACCTGAATCATTACTTCCACCGCCTTGCTTAGAAAAGTATCCTAAAGCTCCAGGCCCAACAAAAGCTCTTTTAATGCCTGCTGTTGGTACATACTGGAATACTTTTTCCATTGCGTCAACAAATTCTGGATATGTATCAATATCAGCAGAAGCAAATACGTTTTGAGCATCTGAAGAAGAGCTACTATCACCGTATTTTTTCAAAGCTGAAACAATACCCATTGTTGAGCGAACAGCTTTACCGTTTTTATCAGATAAAGCTTCAATTTCAGAAAAGCCACCGCTTATTCCTTTTGGATTAGCTCCAAATAGGAAAGCTCTTTCTTTCTGAATCTTATGCTCTTGTGATTTCATTGTGCGAAGTCTAGCTAACTCTTTAGACTCACCACGAAGAGAAGCTTCGAGAAGAGTACCTGTAATTTCCAAAGGTGTTTTGAAAATCTGACAAGAGTTATAGACAACGCTCAAGTCATCAGACCATGCTTGTGGAGAACCTGTTCCTTCACCGTGTGCGTTACCAATTACAGTTAAAACAACTCCATTAGCAAAATCAATACCGCCTGAATCATAAGAATTAAGAACTTTAACCTTAATTTTTTTATCGCCTGATTCATTTGGTGTTCCATCGCCATCAGCGTTATTAGTCCATTCAACAATAAGACCTTGCCCTAAGATTGCTCCTGCTGAAGTTGCAATATCAACTTCTAAGCCTTCCCAGTGAGGGCCTTCGCCTCCTACATTAGAAGATGCTGAGTATGATAAAAAGTTAGACGAAGAACCAACTGCAACATCATCATGACCTTCAGATATAGTTATTGTTTGGTTTACCCAAGGATTTCTGTGTTCAAACATTTTGAAAGTAGGGTCGCTCATACCACTGATTGTATTCTGATTAGCAATCACAGTAGTAAAAGGCGTTACATCAGTCCAAAGTTCCTTGACAACGTTTGGCTTGATATAGAAATCCCTTCGGTCTGTGTAAAGTACACCACTTCCACCAAGATTCTTGGCGCCAGTGTTGCTACTAGCTACATTAGCCATAGTTTATTTCCTTTATCGTTTACTTGCCATCAAGCCCATATTAAACAAGTCTTCCTCAGTGTACTGAGGCTCTGGCTGTCCAGAAACAACTCCTGCTGGAGTTGGAACTTTTGACATCTCAGAACGACTTGCCATTGATTGAGCTTTCTGCCTTATCGCTACTTCTTGCTGTGACGGAGCAGAACGAAGTTTATCTAGATTAACTAAATTTTCTAGAGTAATTGAATCAGGAGACGAATAATACGACACAAACTCTTGCGCTTTTTCAGGAGTATAACCATAGTCGTTTACAAGTTGACCTAACATAGCATTTTTACTTTGCTCTGCTTGATATTGTGCTTGTTGTCTTTGTATTTCCTGTTCTTTAGCTTCAAGTTGTTGCATAGCTACGGCTTCTCTTTGCTCTTGGTAATCAATCATACCATCACGAAAATCTTCCATTGCTATTCTGTACTTATACGAATCACTATCTGCGTCCATTACTGCTTCAGTAGCATCATAGTTAGTTGGTTTGGTTGGACGGGTTGGCTTCTGTGGTAATTCCAACGATTTCTCTTGCGAGGGAACCGCTGGGGCATCACCAGAAAGTGAAGATGCAACGTTTTTGAGAACATCAGGATTACTTTGAATATAGTCCGCTATTGGAGCTATTTTCTCATAATCAGATAGTTTTTTACTCATTTCGTCAAACTCACTTGCCTTTTGGTCGTACCTTGATTGCCAATATTGATAGCGTTGTTGTTCTGTATCGCCTTCAATATTCTCTGGCATACTATCAGGTGTTTCACTGATAGGAGCTTGTTCAAGCTCAGAGGGTTCGCTTACATCATTTGTTTCAGTCCCTTCATCCCACATTAAATTATCTTGAGGGATTGAAGGTTCTTCAACAGCAATGACTTCTTGCTCTTCAATCATCTTATTTCCTTTCTCCTATTCGTCACGAGACGGCAACAGGATTTGGTTGGTTGTTTTCGATTTCCCTTGTTTCTTCTTTGACTCTGCTTAATTCATCATTTAATCTCATCTCAAACATATTAGTTGCTTGTTCTGTTCTATTAGCTGACTTATTTAGCTTTGTCTTGAATTTTTCTACTTCTACACGCTTTCTATCGCTTGCAGATTCTCTTTGAGCTGTTTGTAAGTCACCTTCCAGCTCTTTAATTTTTTCTTCTTGTTGTTGTACTTGAGCTTGTAATTGTTGCAACATGCTAGTTCTTTTTAATACGCCTTCAGTATCTGCAACTTCTGTTTGTTCAAGTACTTCTTGTTGGTCAATAATGCCTTTTTCGTATAAACTCATGTAGTAATCAAATCTTGCCCATCTATTAGAAGGCAATGTTCCTCCGCTTACCACAACTAAATCATATTGACCTATAGTAATGTCATTTACTCTTCCTAATATTTCATTTGTTAAGTCATCATAAATTGGGCTATTTATTGTTGTTTCTCTTTCTGTTCCGTCTGGCTTCATAACTCTTATTATTTTTTCATCTGTATATGTTTGCTGTATTAAAGAAACAATAATTCTACCCATTTGATTTAAAGCAGATTCTATATCATCTAACTTTGATTTAATTCTTCTTTGAGAGTATTCATCAATTGCAACAGTTCCTTTGTAAGTACTAGGAGCAGAACCTGGGTCTCCATGCTGTAATGGATGAATGCCTAATATGTGATAAATACTTTGTTTTGCATCTTCTCTGTTTTTGTATAATTCATTTGGCAGAGGAACTGGCCCAGCGACAACTGGCTGTCCTAACTCTGGGTCAAACTCAATAACTCCAGTACCAGCACGAGACCATTCTTCTTCGAGCTGTTTTCTATTCATTGAGCCTCTTGGTATAAGTAGCTTTGTATTTGTAGAAGATGATGCGTGAGCAATAATAAGAGATGTAATCTTATTAATATACTCTTGAATGGGCTTTACAAAACGAACATCACTCATAGGATAAGGATTTCTATTATGCCTATTCATCATAGTGACTATTGGGTAATCTTCAATGTCCATGATGTGCATAGCTATCAGCACTCTACCTATTGATAAGCATCTCTTTATCCTATCTACTAATACATTATTGCAAATGAGTATTCCCTCTGCCAATAATTCTTCAAAAGAAACTATAGTTAATTTTGTTTCGCTTCCAGGTATAGCTTCTTCGTGCTCAGGGCCAGCCATTACAGAAGGTTGCCCTGTTTGCATGTCCATCATCATGTGAAAAACTCCACCTGTTTGTTCATGCATTTGCATTAAGCTTTGAACTTCGTATTTGTCTGTCTCGTATTGAACTTGACCTTGATTTTCTACGATTACTGCTGGTTGCATTAAAAATTCTTTATAATCTTCTTCGCTGTGGATATACTCATTGCCAGACGTTGTATCTAAGCAATGCCAAAATGGTAGTTTTACTTTTTCATATCTATCGATTACCTCATATGTTCTAATGTTTTGAACGTCATCTGTTATTGGCCCAACTGCTTGGTCTTCATTTCCTTCTCTACTAGAGCCTGGATATCTTTCATCTGCTGAAGGAGTCATTTGGTCAAGTAATGTACCTTTGTCTTTACCAAGCGGTTTATTAACAGAAGGATACATTGTTTTAATTTGAGTTTCTGTAAATAGCCTAGCAACTATCATATTACTAGCATCTCTACAAAAAGGGTCTCTAGAAGAAGGGTCTATATATAAATCAAGAGGGTCAATGCTTTTTATGCAAACTTCTCCTCTTCCAAAATCTTTCATAGGGTCAACATAAGCTTGCATAGCCCCCATGCCCTTTACATAATAATCATCTATGCATTGTTTTAATTCACTGTTTCCATTAGAAGTATCCCATATATAAGACATAACATCCGAAAAAATTCTACCAATTTTTGTATCACTATCATCACGACCTGTAGATTGAAATTTAGGTTTATTTGCAGTAAGCAAAGCCTTAGCTTGTTCAACAGCAGGGTGTATAACATTATCAACAATTGGGGATTGCGCTCTTTCTCTTAAAATATTTTGCTGGGCGTTAGTCCACTGAGAGTTGTTTCTAAACTCATCATCTTCGAGGGCTTGACTAGCCCATAATTGGCGATGCTCTTGATAGTCATCTAAGAGCTCTTCCGATTTTTCTACTTCTTTGTGTAAAGGTGAGTGCATTCTGGTGGCGAATATACTAAAGGCGCCAAATGGAACATCAACGCTTTTATACAGTTAACCAGTCTTTTGCTCTATGTAATACACTCTTTTTTAAGGCATGTGTCTCGACAACTTCATGATGTGGGCTATAAGAATTTTTATTAGCATAATACAATCCATCTAATAAATCATCATGCTTTCCCCTAGGAAATAACGATAATTCATCTTTTAAATCTTGCATTGTGTCTAATATATGAACCTTTCCTCTAGAAAACATAGGTTGCATACTTTCAAGTCTTCTTGATTTACTGTTCCTAGGATTTTCTTTAATATTTAATCCAGGTATAAATATTTTTTCTTCTTCGCTTCTTTTTATAACATACTCACGTAACATCTCTTGATATCCAACGCTTTCTATTCTTGTTCTCTCAGAGCGATATCGTTTATAATTTTTTACTATTGCCTCTGCTAAATTTAAGGGAGTAGCCCTTTCTCTGTAATAAGGCAAACAATATCTGTTTCCATCTTTATCAACTGCTATGTTAAATATCACAGAGTAATCAGCAGTTTGTTTCGTACTAGACGCAGGGTCTACTCCCGTAAATATATTAACTGGAACTTCTTTTACTTGTGGAAAAGTTAAATCTAATACAGCATTGCCTTCTGCATCGTGTCTTATTTCTCCTTTGTAATATTGCAAATCTTCTAGTTTAAACAACTGGTCTTCATCGCCTACAATTTCACACATGTATTCTCTATAAAATACAGAAAGCCTATTAATTGAATCTAGTTCGTCTTTTTTCTGTTTTAATTTTTTTATAGACCACCAATCTTCCCATAAAGCATATCCCTTATCAAAATCTGGTTTGTAAGTTAAATTTAACCAGCCTTTCATATCCTTTAATGTTTCAACCATACAACGCTGATGTTGAGGCGTACCAACAATAATTATTCTTCCTTTTCTAGGGTCTAGTGACGGAACTGCTGATTGTAGCAACCAACGTAAGTTGGACTCCATTGCTTCTGCTGTTTTAGTGTTATTTTCATCTTCAGGGTCATCAACAATAATTAGGCTAGGGCGCTGGTTCCCGATTTTTATTCCACGTAACTGCTGACCTGTCCCTTTGCAAATTATCATTGACCCATCTTTTAACTCTATTTCAGACTTAGCCCAGCTTTTAGCAGAATGTTGGCCCCAATAGCCAAACATTTCACGACACTGGTCGCTATAATCAAGTGTATCTTTTATTAAACCGAGTAATTTTACTGCATGGTCTTGAGTTCTAGATACCAGAACTATTAACTTTTTTCCTTCTCCAAAAAATAAATGATGCATAGGTAATATACCGCCAACAATAGAACTTTTAGCGTGACCTCTAGGAGCGACAATATTTATTTGCTTATTATCTAAATTCATTACATGTTTTGCTAGGTCGTAATGAAAATCAGGTGATTTAGCAGAAAACATATTTGGGATACATATTTTCCCAAACATCATCATGTCGTCTCTTAATCTTAAAAGTATTTCTTTTCTTTTGGAGTCATCCATTAATAATCAGAGCCTATTAATCTATTTATATCATCTTCATATGCATTTAAACCCATGTCTTCTGCAACTGCAACTAAGACCTTACTGAATGAATCAAGTTTCCTTGCATCTTCTTTTTTTGTTTCTACTACAAAATGTTTTGATATTTTCTTATCATCCTTCATCTACGTCCTTAGTCCTTTCTAATTTTAACTGACGAGTTTCTTCTGTGGCTATCTCGTCAAGTATTTTTTTCGATACATCTATTTGTAATGTATCTGTTTGTTGTGTTTTTGAGGGCAACATGTCCATAATCTTTATATATTGCTCTGCACCACGTAACATATTACTAGGGTCAGCATTATTTCGAGCAATTGTTATTGCTTCTGCTATTACATCTAGCACATCTCCTTGATTTAGCTCTCTTTCGTCTAAATATCTTTGTATTTCTTGGTCTATCATACTTGTAATCCTTTTTTGTTTAAATAACCTTTTTGCAGTAACAGCAGGTTTAGCTTGGTCTGGTCTATATGCGCTACCAATTGCGTCCCAGTTGATTTTTCCAGTGCCAAGCATCATATTAACATATAGTTTTACAGCGTTTTTTGTACGTTGTAAGCTCGATTCTCTTTCATCCCATGTCCTAGTCCCAGTTTGGGAATATTGTCCCGTATCCCTATGAGGTTCGTACAATAATTTAGCATTATCATTAATCCACATCCTACCATACGGCATTACAATCTGATATGCTTCCTTATATTTAGCTTTTTTTAGGCATTCTGCTACATAATTATCATCTGACAGCGCTAATTGTCCAGTTTTAGCATCTTTCCAGTAAACAAAGTCCAATCCACGCTCTTTTGCTTCCTGTTTTGTCATTATTGGGTAAGTTACTTCTTCCCAATTATTTATTTTTAGCTTTCTTGATAAAAAATCCATGCTTATTACTGTATATTATATATACTTCAGTTAATACTACTGTAATGTATATACTGTATATACACTACTGTTAAAAAAAGGCAATAATCTAATAGAATGTCAAGTGTTATTTTAGTCTTTTTCATCATATTTTAAATAATAGTCCTGTTTTTTTGCTAAAATATTTTTTTCTACCTCTTTTATTTGCTCTTCTGCTATGTGATAGTCTAAATATAGTAAAAATTGCTCAACGTCTCCTTCTGTAGAATTTATCTTTTCCCATACTTTTTTAGTCGCATTCCATTTTTCTATATCCATGCTGGAAAATACCTAATGGTGATATGGAAACTCTAGTAAAAATTTCAAAAATTTGCTTTAGAATGCGTGTGAGAGATATACAGCATTACTACCCCCCACTCTTTGTTGCATGGTGGTAGACTTTTTCGTTGAGAATTGTCGTGAGTTACGTTGTGTCTCAACAGGAAGAAGTCTCCCGCCTCCAACAAAAGTTGCCCCTGTACTGCGTAGCGTGTGTTTTCATACGTGTTTAATTCTTAATTAACTAATGAAAGAGGTATAATATGACCATTGATTTTAAGTTAAATGCTGTTAGTATTGGAAAGATTAATTCTAAAGTTTCTAAGGAATTGATTGATGCAAAGATTGAATCTTGGATAGACGTTTGTGATGCTATCTTTGTGTCTTGTTCTGATAAGGCTGATAAGGTTACTGAGGCTAAGAATACTTTAGTATCATTTGCTCAAGCTTGTAAGTTTGAACAGACTGAGCCTACTGAAGTAGAATCTAAGTATGAGGGTTCCAAAGTGTTTGTTTGTAATAAAGTCCCATTGAAAGATGTTGATGATAATACGAACTATGCTTTGAATCTCATAGGCAGAGGTAACTAAGGTTGATTAGGTCTAACGTATGTTAGGCCTTTTAAATCCGTGCATAAAAACAAATGCTTTATAACAGGAGGTCGATATCGCAGTTATTCAGGCGACTGAAAGATATTGGTTGATTGAGTCTGCTTTAGGCTCGTTTGTAGAAGTTAGTAGGGATGAATTTCCTACGCTTATACAAGCTATGGCTGAGGCTAGACGTCAATTGATTGATTGATTTTAGTCATTATTGAATTAGATTCGGAGTGTAACGAGCTTGGCAACAGAAATGCGTTGATGTTAATTTTATTTTATTTATGAAGGCGATAAAAACGAAGATATTGTTATAAAAAGTCTCTGGCTAAACAGAGCGGAGGTTAAGTGGTTTCCTTGACTTATTAAAAAACCACAAAGATTTATGATAGTGAGATTGCACTTGATATGTGTAACCATTTTGCTATAGTAAGGTATAACGTAGACTAATCCTTTACGTCTTCCTAATTATGCTTATTGTCACTGATATAATGGCATGCATAAAAACGATAACAGTTGTAGTGACTGTAGTATGTGTAGTTGGGCTCCTAAAGAGTTGTGCTTCATACAAGCAATGTTAAGCTGTCGTTTGGTCGTATAATTTATATTCCTTATTACCGAAGATGGAGAAGTCCTATGTATCGGGTGAGTAGAAACAAGCCTTTGCAGTAAGGTCGCTCCTTGCTGTTTTTGTTATTCTGTCTTTGCTGTTTGCATTGAATGTCTAACATAAAAGGTCTCATACGCAATGTAAACATGTTGTAAAGGCATGCATTGTTATAGCAAAACCGTAACGGGTATATCTAACCAACGGGGACAGGTGCAATCTCTAATTAAAAAAGAAAGAAGTATTATGTCAAAAGATAAAAATATAACCAAGTCAAATTATATAATGTTTGACGAGGAAGTAGTAAAAGTATTGTATAAAATAATAGAAATGGTAGATGATGTAAAAACAAGATTTGACCACGTTAGAGGCGAGGTTGAGAATCGTGAAATAATGAAAGATGCATTGTCTAGAGCTATTGATATTATTGAACAAAAAGATTTTAAGTAAAAAAATAAGCTGGCATTTGTTATCGCACACTTAGGCCAAAAACATTGCGAAACGAGGTCTGGATGTATTTAATTCCTAGGATTAATTTCTTCCCACTTCAAAGTAACGTGTTTAATAGTGTAATCTAGTTATGAGCTAGTAGATAATTTTAAATGAACCTCTGTCAGACATGCGAAGTGCTCGGAGCCTCTCCATGAGTCAAGTTAAAACAGCTTAGAATTTTTTTAAAACGGTGGTTGCTGTGACCTCCGCATTCTTTCCATAACAGCAACCTCGTTATTACCATGCGCCATAGTGGTAGCTGGCAAATTATGGCAAAAGACGTTTTTCCTGTTTCTTTCCCGTCTTTTTTGATGCGTTTGTCAGCACAATTATTTTTAAAATAAAAAAGGAGAAAAATAAAAATGAGCATAAATAAAGATGAGTTCATGCAGTATGAGAATTGTAGACTTGATGGTGATTACAATATGTTTGACCCACGAGCTAGACAATCAACAAGCCTAGATAAGCATAAATGGTTATTTATTATGAGTAACTATGCTGATTTAGCAAAGAAATATTTATAGTGCAGTATATAGATGAGCCAATTGTTATGATAACAATGCTGGTTGTAGGCTATGGTCTTGCTGTGCGTTTAATGTACATAGAGTACAAAGAAACTAAAGAGAAATGGAGGAGATATCGTGACTGATATTTATTCAACAAGAGCTGTTAAAATTCAGCAAGGTGATGTGTTATTAAATAAAATAGAAATAGGTACGCCTGAGTATCAAAAGTTTCTAGAAGAATCAGCTAATCCTAATTTAGAAGAAAGTGGTAGCTGGCATCATCAAACTAAAAAAGAGGCGTGGGAAAAGCGTCAAACTACATTACAAAATAAAAAAGTAATTATGGCTTATGGTGAACATACTGGTCATCATCATAGGTTTGAAACACAAGATTGTAAAGGTTTTATAGTAGAAAACTTTTATGCTTATTGGACAGATGAGCCAAAATATTTAGTTGTTACTAAAAATGAAACAGAAAAGACAACTGAAAAAGGCCCAAAGATGTATCATGAGGAGCACAATCCTGTTATTGTACCGCCTGGTATTTATAGGCGTGACATAGTTAGAGAATTTGACCACTTAATGCAAGATACAAGGAGGGTAGTAGATTGATATTACGAGGAAGATATAATTATAGTTCAGTACCTCAAACTCTAGAAGGATTATTCTTTACCTTAACAAAAGCTGGTAAAGGTGCGTCTAAAGTAGATTGGATTAATACAAATAGAACATTAATATATGTTTGTATGGATAAGCACACTGTTAATGCTTATTTAGATAATTCTTATTGGAATGACAATGATAATCCAAAAAATAGAATAGCTTATACATTGAAAAAAGACAGAATAATAGTACATGATAGAGAGTGTTTAGGTAATTCTTGTTATTTATTAGGTCATAAATTTCATGAGAATGTTAAGCTTGTAAATAAATGGAGCATTAGAGACATTGCAGGTCAGGGTTATTTAACTGCAAAGAATGTTAAGAAGCCAATAGCTGTAGGCTGGGATGTTATATTTAACGAAAATGTAGATTATACAAATACATTAAGAAATGATGAAATTGGTTATTATAACATGCGCTATGCTCACAATAAAGACAAGATTGAAAGCGAAAGAAGAATACCATTAGTCTTTTCTTATGACGGTGATTTACTTGTAAAACCAAAGATTGGAAAATTCTTTATGAAAATTGATAAGTTATTTACTGAAGCTTCTAAAGATAATAGAAATAGACGTGCAAGGTCTAGATATCATAATTTAAGAGCTGAAGACCGTGTAGCTCATAAAGATTATAGAATGGAAGATGTATTCTTATTGCATAATGTTTCTATTAGAAGAGAAGTAATTGAACATTTTGGCATGGACACTGTTCTAGCATCACTTGAATCAACTGTTCTAGATACTGATATTATTGACGGTAGAGAGTACAGTTTAGTGTCTGTTAAGATACCAGATATTAATGATGAATCTGGATTTAGACATGGTAATTATCTTAGAATGATAAATCCTTCTACTGATGAAATTCATTTTGAGGGTGTTCCAAATAAATGGGAACCTGAAGTTTTTCAATCTCAAAGTTTGGAAGATAATACTGTGAGACATGCTTTAGCATGGCGTGATAACGAGCAAGACGGATATAATGTACCTGTGGTCTTAACATGATTACAGAACAAGAAGTTATGCTCGATTATATGTACGCTGATATGTCTTTAGGGACATGGTTAGGCGATATTGAAGATAATGAAGTTAAACGTAAGGACGTTATACATTATATGATGGAAGACTTTAATATTAGTAAAGATATTGCTGAAAAGTTACTAGAAATGCATTATTTAAGCAATCTAGATACAGAACCACAGTGGAAATAATGTAATGTGTGGGGGTTGCATGGGGGATATCCGTTTATAAAGGGTCAAAGGCCATCCAGTCATGTAACCCTCCTATAATTGGAGGATAAATGAAGAGAACTCGAGATAAATTATTATTTACCAAATATTTACTTAGAGAAATTGAAGTTTGTTATAAAGTTTTGCAAGAAATTGCTAACTGTTCAGACCAAGCTAATCCAATGTATTTAAGAAAAATTGCTAAAGAGCAACTAAGAAAAAGGAAGTACTAATGGCAAAAATAAAAAATTATGATTTTAAAACATCAGAAGACGATATGGGATTAATACATGGCTATAAGCCAAATAGAATAAGTTTATATATAGTATTATTAAATGCCAATCGTTTTGAAGAGTTGAATGATTTGCTGTATAAAGATATGGAAGAATATAAAATAAAAGACTCTGAATTAGCGCTTAGACACTTATGATTTACGATTATGAGGGTAAACCATTGCCTTGGTATTTTCAAGGCGGTAGAGATAAATCTAGACAGCTAAAAAAAGACAGAGATAATTACAAGGTTAAGTTTTGTGAGACTTGCAATAATGCATGGGAAACAGAAAGATATGATAATAGTAAAATATTAAAACATGAAGATTTTCCTTTGTTTGGATTAAAGAAAGAGGAATGTCCTCCTTGTTCTCGTAATACTTGACACGTATGTATTTTTAACATTAAATTGGGAAAGAGTATGGAAATAAAAAATGAAACTTTAGAAAAAATGTATGCTATATCTTATAAAAGTATAGCTACTAAAAATGACAAGATGAGAGCCTTAATAAAAGGTGATAGTCATGCACAGAAAATACAAGAAATAAGGGCTATGACTAAATATCAGTTGTCAGAATTTATCAGTGATTTACAAAAACAAAGTCACGTTAAATTAGCATTAAAGATTGCCCACTCAAATAGCTCTTCTAAGACGTATCGAATGTTAGCCTCGCATATTAAAAATGACATAGAGCTTATAAATTATGCCCGTAATAGGTTGTATGTCACTTAGAAGAGTAGTTTTACAGCTCCCTCAGTTTTTTCTTTTTTATTTTTCCTGGGGGAGTTGTGAATAAACATATATTAAAAAAAATACAAGAAAGAATGGAAGTTGGCGCTAATAAATATGGTGCTGAACTTGATATAAACGATGGAAGAGACTGGTTGCAAGAGTCTATTGAAGAAGCTCTTGATAACATAGTTTACTTGTCCGCATTTTTATTACAAATACAAGAAAGAATAAATAATGAGAATAACACAAAGAAAGATTAAAGATATATTTAAAGAAAAAGGCGTTCAGTTAGGTAGTGGCTGTATGGACATGATAAATGAACAGCTATTTTTAACCGTAAGAAATATGGCTACAGAATGCAAATATGGTAATGTAAAAAGATTAACACCAGATTTGTTTTACATAGCTTTAGGTAAAGCATATAGTGGTAGCAATGAGTAGTTTTATGACAGCAGATAAAATAGTCGATGTAGCTGGTGACGATTTTGTTTCATTTTTATATTGGCTAGTTGATGAAAATTACATAAGCGATAACTCTAGGGCTATTGGATATGTGATAGAAAAGCCATGGAAATACCAAAGAGAGTATGAGGTGTTTTTAGATGAGCAATAAAATATTTGCAAATATAGCAACTGATAGATTTAAAAAGCTTGTAGGATATTTAAGTGATTTAGAAAACTTAGAAAGACAAAGAATGTCAAGCTCAGGTAAAGAATATCTTGATAAGATATGGAAATTGCTTGACTTACCTACTTATGATGAGCATATAAACATGATAAATAAGCAAAACGAGGAAGAAGAATGAGTCATATGATTGAAAATATGTTTTATGTGGGAGATAAGCCTTGGCATGGTTTAGGAACTTCTTTAGAAGACCCGC
>CEPG01043176.1_pt1 | contig 14489 bp, 4 predicted proteins | sample 530551 | NCBI WGS metagenome assembly CEPG01 (sample SAMEA2620384, study PRJEB7988) | marine metagenome | biome: marine biome (ENVO:00000447); feature: surface water layer (ENVO:00002042); material: "saline water (ENVO:00002010), including plankton (ENVO:xxxxxxxx)" | depth 5 m | reverse complement strand
GGTGAAGGAACTCTCCTTCATGCAGTTGCAAGATGCAATCAAAACTTTTGTGGCTATTAATGCGGCAGGTTCAGTTGATATTGACCTCGCGCAGTATTGGAAATACATGTTTGCCGAAGCAATTGAAAAAACCGAACCTCGGCTATCTATCCCGCAGATGTTGTCGCTAAGACCTTACATCGCTAATCAAATAACTGCGTTGCTACCGCAACCACAGGACTTGATGAGCGGCCCTTTAGCGGGTGGGGCGACAGAATAGAGGAAGCATACAGTTTTCTCAAAAAACCGTCGCCCGACCTTGAACACGGTTTTAGCGCGGCGGCTTATTTTGTCGCTAAACATTATGGAATCAGTATTCAAGAGGTATGGGATATGAGCATGGAAGCATTTGAGCAGTCTTTCATTTGGGCTAATGCCGCTGAAAGAATGAAGGCAGAACAAATAGAAGATGCGACGAAAGGAACAAAGAGTAAGAGTCGCGTAGGCTCAACACACGGACCAATGCCGTTTAGCGAAGGGTGGTGAAGATGGCTGAAAGTGTTAAAGAAGTATCCGACCAATTAGACCAGTTGCAAAAGCAACTTGAGCAGGTTGGAGTCTTTAGCCAAAACACTACGAAGACCATGGGGTTGTTTGAAAGACAACAACTTAAAATTACCACAGCGTTGAAGAAAAGTCCTATCTATGGAATGGCTAAAACACTTCAAGGATACGCGCAGTCTATATCAAAAGTCACAGCGATAACAGGAAAGAATAGCACCATGACAGCAGAACAAAAAGAAAGTTTGCGCGGAAATATGACTATGTTAGAAAAACTTACTGCCGCGACTATCGCACACGGTGTGGCTCAAAAAATGAGCAACAAGTTGTTAGCAATTTCTAACAATGGATTTACGCGTTTAATAGTATCAGCATTCTCTTTAGTTAGTATTTTCATGATAGTCGGCTTTGCTTTAGCCGCTTTGTCAATAGCGTTTGATGGTGCTAATAGTCCTGTTCTCAAAATGACCGAAGACTTAGGGCCACTTCATGACGCGATGCAAGGGTTAGTTCTTGTCATATCGGGCGAAGGAGATGAAGGCGGTTTATCTTCCGCGCTTGATGTTCTTGCCGCATCTTTATTTGTTGCTGGTGGCGCGGCACTTTTCTTTAGTGGTCCAATTGGTTTAGTGGCTGGTGCAATTATGCTTACGGTCGGAACCATGAGAATTATTCAAAATGAATTTGATAATATCTATCTTACTATCGGTGTTGGTATCGGTGTCCTTTTGACTTTGATTGGTTCAATAATGATGGTCAAAAAAGTATTTGCGTTGATGAAAGCAGGTAGCCTAATCGCCATTAAAGGCACAGCGGGAGCAGTAGTAGCAGGTATTGGTTTTGTTATTGGTGGTGTTGCTGGACTTGTTGCGTTTGCGATGGGTGCTGGTAAAGGTATCAAAGGTGTTCTTCTTGGTATTATTAGCGCGCTGGCTATATTTGTTGGTCTTTGGATTGCGGGTGTAACTGCCGCTATTGCCGCTCCTATCGCGCTTGGTTTATTACTTATCGCGATTATTATTCGCTATTGGGACGAGATAAAAGCATTCTTGGGTAAGGCTTTGAAATTTTTGCTTAAACTTGGTGGGTTTATTTTCTATGGTTTAATTTCCGGTCTTGGTGCGTTGATTGGTGGTTTAGTTGGTCTTATCACAGGTGCAATAGGATTAGTGCTTGGGCTTATCGCTGGTATAATAAATGCTATATTCCAAGTTGGTAAATCATTCTATACTGATGTTATCAAAGGTGGAGGCTCGCTCATCAAATGGTTCATCAGCATACCCAACACAATTAAAAAAGGATTCATCAACGGCTTCAAAGCCATCTTTAACGGTGTCACAGGCATTTACAACGGTTTTGCAAAGAAAATGAAGTTTGACATACCTAAGTGGGTTCCTGTTGTTGGAGGTAAAACATTCAAACTTCCCACTATCCCAAAACTCGCGAAAGGTGGTGTGGTTGATTCACCAACTCTCGCGATGATTGGTGAAGATGGACCGGAGGCTGTTGTTCCTCTTAACCGTAAAAACAACCCAAGAGGTATAGGTTTAGGTGGTGGTGGTGGTATGACCGTCAACATCAATGTTGGGGGTGTGACAGACAGAACCGATAAGCGCGCATTAGCAAAAGAAATAGGCGACTTGATACGCGCTGAAATGACTCGCGGTGGTCGGTCGCATGGTAATAGGAGGTCAAGTGTATGACCAAAATCCGATTGATTCGTAATGATGGTGCGGTGCTGGTAGTTGATGCTACGGACTATTCTCTAAACATAACAAGAGCCGTTCCTGTCATGCCTGTTCCTGTTCTTGGTGAAAGATATGCGATTGACTTGAACATGGTCACAGCAGATTTCAAACTCAATGTAATACTCGCTGATGATGATTGCGCGGCTGTCGCGAACTTACCAACCGCGGCATCAGCAAATATAGATTTTAGCGCGTTAGCCAATAGTGATGGTGGAGTTCAGCAAGCGTATATGTCAAGCGGAACTGTATCAGTTGATGATTTACACGACAACTATTTTGAGATTCATTCAAGTTATACAGGAGAAAGCACCGTTCGCCCTCCTGTCCGTATCAAGTTTAACAAGAGTTCTGCCGGACACAGCGCATCAAACACACCATCAACTGTTCTCGTTGGTATTCAAGGAATTACAACAGACAACGCTTTAGCGGCGGCTGTAAAGACAGCGTGTGAAGCGGCTAATTTTACACAACAACTTACCACCGCTGGTGGAACATCATTCAGTAGTGCATTTACTATCACCGTAAGCAACGGCGTTTTAACTAACAACGCGCGATTAACATTTACACAAACAGAAGCAGGGTTCGCTGGCAACAACGCAACACCAGTTTTCAACAAAGGATTTACTTCTGTCAAACCTTTGTTTGATGAATTTGCTGGTGGTTCTAACAAATCTTGTCGTAGCGCGGGTGATAAGTTGCAAGACCTTATCGCGTATGTAGGAAACGCGAGTCTTCTTGGTGCCTCCGGTTCTGCTCTTGGTGGTCGTGCTGACCCCGATGATTCTAATTCTTTGATTGAGGCTGATGTAAGTTTGTCGGATAAACAAACAGCGGATTACATAGTTGGTATTCAAGTGCCTTACAACTCTATGATTACCAGCACATCGGCTAATGACGATTACATAGAGCGCAACCTTATCATGATTACAGGAAGAAGCGACGCGAATCAACAAGACGCGTTAGCCAATAATCTTGATGTTGGAGTTGTATTTGACCCAACTAACAAATACACAGGTATTGCCGGAACAGTAGTCGCAATGTCTATGAGTTATATTGCCGGAGAAAATGTGTATGAAGGTTCTTTGACTTTCATGCCAGCAGATTTCATAGTGGGGAGTTGAGATGGCAGTTATTACTCATTCAACTCATGCTATGTTTTTCAATGGTGTTAGCGACAGCATAGTTTGTCCTCAAGGAGATTTTACTAAAACTGGTCATAAGCGCGAGATATATGGTGGGGTTGCTCGCTCTTCCGCGCCTATATTACAAGACGACGACGGACACCGTTTTGCTAACGCGAATAACCAAACGCTGAATAAATTTACAATTGAGGCTTGGGTATCTCCCGATTGCGGCGGTATAATAGCAAGTAAAGACGACTTGTTTGAATTGCGCATGGGGACAATTGATGCTCCGGGTGTCGCGTCTTTCAAAGTTCAATTCAGCAACGGTGTCACAGCAATTGCTTCAAGCGCGAATAATTATCCGACAGCGGCGGCAAGTTTTGTTAGTAATAATGTTGGATACAATAAAGGACAGCGTGAATTGTATCATATATCGGGAGAGTTCAATGGTGAACAGGTTAAACTATATGTCAATGGAGAATTGATGGCTTCACATAAAATGAACAAAAAATACACATGTAATCTTAATGACCAAGATTTTTACATTGGTGGTAAAGGTGGAGAGTATCGCGGATACATAGAGTCTGTTCAATGGAAAAATGATGTATCAACAATGGAAAGTCGCACTAAGCCTTTGATGTTGTCAAACAGCACTATTGGTCTTTGGCGATTTGAAGAACCAGTTGAAGTTGATGAAGATGTCTTTTACATCACATCAAATGTTAACGCTGGTGATACTACAATTACGATAGGAGCCGCCGCGTGTCAATCATTATACGAAACAGTAAGTGGTAAATCCGACACACTATTTACTACTTATACTCTTGACAGTCTTGGTAATTATCAAGTTGCTAACGCCGCTCATAGCGGTGGTGCGCAAGTTATTGAAGTTCCACACACGATGTTTAATTTAATTATCAATCCCACAGGAACCGATGTATTAACTCAACTACCTAACAATTCACCACCGGAGCGTGTGCGTCTTAAATCAATTAATCCTCTTGGAACAATCACCGTTGAAAGCATACATCTTGATTTTGGTGTGTCAACGGACACAGGAGCGCGCGGTGTTTTACATTCACGAACAGCATTCAATAGCGGTAATAACTTCGCTAACGATTCCGCGATGGTTTTGGTGCGTTCGGATTTATTAATTGATAGTGAAACTGGTAAGCCGTATCAAAGAGTTGGAACAGCGAGCCAAGTTATTGATAGAACAGGTGCTATGGTTATTGATGAAAGCCCGAATGAATTTCATGGTTTTTTATATTCAAGAAATCTTGCTGTTGGTAATAATTTTTCACCTGCGTCTTGGACTATCGCGGAGCGTTTTAAATCCGGTCATAGTGGTCGTCATAAATATACACATCAAGACGGACACCCTTTCCTTCATTTGCTACCGCCAATACATGAACAAGAAATAACAAGAACCATTGATGGTATATCCGACGACGCGCTAATTACATTTGCTGGTAGTTATATTGGTTTAAAATCAGCAATACCAATCAACAGCAAAGCCTTTGTTTCACATACAGCATTTAATGGAAAGATAATGGAAGTTAGAACATCTGCTACAACTAATGGTGTTGTTCGTAATGGTCTTGCATCTATTGACGCTCATCGCGACGGAGTAATTGCAATATCAGTTGATGATATTGAGCCATTTTTGTTAAAGGGTGGTGGTATAGGTGTTGATTCGGAATTTGATACTCAATACAAAAAACATCTTACACCGGAAAAAGATTCGCGAGTTGCTATCCTTGAAGTGCCGGGTTTAACCGCTAAATATGTTGAGATTCATTACAACGCTATTGACCTTACAGGAGGTAAAATGGGATTAGCAAACCCAGCACTTCTCATTGAGAAAACAGTTCCCGACGGTGGTTGTTTATTAAATGGTAAAAGAGTTGCCGCGCATATCGCTGATGCTGTTGGTGCTGGCGCGACAATACATTCTCCGGGTGGTATCATTACTGCATCATCAAAAGATGTCGGTGATGCTCAAGTTGCTATGAAACCTCATCATCTCGTAGGAGATAACGCAGGTGGGTTTGATTATGAAAATGAACTGAATGAATCATCTTTACCATCTGCATACACGCCTCGTAGCACAGGTGATGAACCTAATAAACCACCGCAAGGAGTAGCAACAACAACTCACCCTTCGGTATATCATAAGATACATATTCAACCAATGCAAAGAAGTGCAAGCGACCCACCAGTAAATGAAGCACCAACACACTACCAAGAAAGCGTGCAGTTTGCATCACAAAAGGGTGGAGCGTTTGAGATGTTTGATGTAATTGATAATGAAAAAGATGGTGATTCATACATCTTTATTGTTCAGCCCAGCAAGCGCGAAAGAACAATGCAATTGTCGCGAACAACACCTGCTACTATTGATGCTAACGATTGCACTTTCTTTACAGTTGAGTATATCCAATCAACAATAAGAGTAGTTTCAATGCAAGTAAATGACACAGGCGCGGGTCGTTATTTGATTATGGAAGGACAAGGTATCATGAGCGATGTGTCCGACCAAACAGTATCTTATGCTGGTGATGGTAGTCGTGATTCACATATTGTTAAAGAAATACAACCGGGTGCGCCTGTTGTAGCAGTTACGCTTGGTGGTGCAGGTCAAGGCGCAATCAACACTAAACCAAGTTGGGACCCTGCGACATTATCGCGAGTAGGTTGGAATACACGACATGCTTGCGCGGTTAGGGTCACTAACATTGACACTACGGCTAAAACAATAAGTGTTTTTACATTAAATAACAAAGCGCGAAATATTGGCTTCATGGCTCCTTCATCTTGGGGGACATATTGTTTCCCAACAACAGGTCGTATTTATTTAGAAAATGGTGCTTACGCTGAATACGCAAGTAAAACAGGTGCGGCATTTCAATTCACAGCAGGGGCTAATAAATTCATTCTCCAAGATGGAAGAGATGCACTTAATTTTGCTGATTGGGTTACTAAAACTCAAATTGATTTTAACTCAATAATAATTCTTGACCCGTTGTTTGATTCATCATCAATTTGTAGTGATGGGACTACCATCAATGATAGATTGTTTCAATCAATAGGTTCAGTTAATCACGATTATCAATTAGGAACTCAATACGCAAGCACACGCGCGCTTGTTGAAATACCTTTATTCCCTAATCAATTTTTTGAAGACCGTGATGCCGGAGTATTCCCCGGACCGGATAATAGCATGAAATTACATCTTGATGCAACTATGACTGCTCAAGCATGGAATCCTTCACCAGTTGGTCGCCGCGCACCAAATTTCCCAGCCATAGATTATGAAGCATTTGGACATTATCAATACGCATCATCAAACAATTTACCCATAAGAGGAACAATTGTGCGAATGACAAGAACAGCATCAACCAATACTGTGCATATTGAAGGCTCATCAAGAATACCAAAGTCAAGTTTTACCGACGCGGGGGTTGTTAAAGGTATTAGTGCGCGGAGAACAAGAAGAATTGTATTAGGTAATGGTGAATGGGCTTATTACGATGGTGGAGGTGTGTCTTCTGCAACTCCAATAACTCTAAGCGACAAACCATCTTATTCAAGCGAAAATTTCTTTTCAACTGTTCGTGTTGGTTCACAAGTTATAGTTGGTGAATTACCCGATGAACTATTTTATCCACTTGAAGGTAATGAATCATACCCTTCTTCTGCTCAAGAATATCGTCGTCCATTTTATTATGACCGCGGAAGTGTAATGACACAAGGTGGTAATCTTGACTATGGATTGCGACAATATGTTAGCGCGGTTGAGTTCAAGGCTGGACCAACAGCAAACCCACACGCGGCAAGAATACAATCTAAAAATGCAAGATTAACATTAACTAATAATATAACAAGCAACAAATATGCTTTTGTTGGTAATTTACCAAAAGGTAAATTGCCGACAAATTATAAATTCGCGGCAATAAATGAATCAACGGGTCGTAAATATGCAATAACATATAATTCAACAACGGGTCCTAATCTAATAATAATAGACCCTCACCCCATTTTAGATTCAACAGCACCAGCGATAGGCGCGTTGTCAACCACATCGGACACCGTGTTGACATTACTCGGTATATATTCAACTTCTGTTACAACACTACCGTTAAAAATTGAAGATGGTATAGCAAATCAAACTTGGAATAACCCTTATTGTCCCGGCGGTCTTCGCTATGGTGATACTGTTTGGGCGAATATGCATTACACTAACCCTCATGCGATAGAGGGATTGTTTGCTAAATCTCGCGGTGTCTATAACGAGTATGAAGTATGGCGTGGTTTTAATGGCGGTAAAGGTGAATTGGGGGTTGAAGCGCGCGATACTCTTCCGCTTGAAAATTTCCTTATTGGCGATACTTGTCTTGAAACTGCTCGCAATTATGTTCAACATGTGAACAAAACCATTGAACTTAATTGGACTGAATTAGGTCATGATGTTTCCACATATAAACCACCAATTGTTGCATATCTTGACCCGTATCTAAGCACTGAAACACATGCGCGTGTTTTACTTTACGATGTAGCACATGACCGTGAATTTATCGCGTTCCATGATTTACACATGCAAGTTCAAACAAATGCAACAACACCAACTGTAAGACAACTTGATGTAGCGGCAGGGTTTAGAACGCAAAGAAAAGATAAAAGATTAAAAACAACAACACATACACAAACAATCAATTCCACCTCTTACACTTATGAAGACGGTGATGGTAAATCTCACTTTATTGAAGGTGCATACGCTCACCGTAGTTATTATTTGATGGATAATAGCATGATGATAACAAGCGGTTCCGCTACCACTAAGTTTAATCGTAGCGAAAGAAATACTCCCCATTACATTGAATTTGGAGAAGAAACAGCAAAATATGGACATGGTAGGGTATCACAGTCAACAGTTGATATTTACAAAGCAAAACTAAGACATGCTGAAACTATACCTCACGATGAATCCGAAGATATACAAATAGGTTCAACCTCGGCACCGCAGTTTAATGCTACTTTCTTTGACACACCCGAAGGAACGCGTGTTATATCAGCATTCCTTTGTTTGAAAGGAAAGCGCGCTGTAAAAAACGATACAAGAGAACATTACGAAGACAGGTTGAAACATCTTGAGCATTGGGTCAATATGGATTTTGTTCGCCGTCTTACAATTGATATGGGCGAAATTGGTCTAAAAGAAGGTGTGACAGATATAGAAGCCGCGGCGCGAGAAGTTGTCCGTATGATTAATCAAGGCGGTGCTGAAAACGGTCGTAGTAGTCAAAGACGACCCTCCGACCAATATCCGGGTGAAGGAGAAAGATTTGACATAAACCGTCGCTCTATTTCAGTTGGTGGAACAGATACAGAAGAGCCAACAGATGCGACAGCCGCGCATCAACATGCTGATTTTGCTGTCACAGGTTCAACATACGACCCCGCGCCATTTTGGTTAGATACTGCATTTACATCTTTTGATAGAGGTTCTCACATGGGATACCTTCGCGCACACATAGGTCGCGTTGTTGAAGACGCTAATGGTAATGAAGGATATAGTATTGTAATCCACAGCACAGTTCCGGGTGCTACATCAAGAAACTTTTGCGTTTGGTTAGACAATAGTAAATCTCAAGCGGAGTATAAACCACAATTCCTTATTGGTCATGGTGGTCGCTTCCGTAATTTTTACTGCCGACCGCCCGAAATGGCTGGTGAAAATATGCACCCTGCTCCTATGCCTATTGATAAAAACGGCAAACCGTTTGCACCTATCACTACACTAAGAGAATATGTAGCGTTAGATGAAGCAAGTGATGAATTTTTTACCAACTCACATCTTGGTTTTGATGATAACTTTAATTCCGCTTTCACTGGTGATACACCCAACACAGGAACAACAAGTGGGCGTTCATCAAATACTGGTGCAATGGAATCATTTGAAAACTCCGGTCAAAAATTTACTATTCGCGAAGGGTTACAAACCGGAACTCGCGCTTATGGAAGAATTAATTTTGGTGGTATGGTAGCGGCTGGTATCCCCGGCTTTGCTCCCGACGCTGGAAAATGGGGTTTTGGAGAGGGCGGTAAAGGTAATTCTCGTTTTGTATCATCTATATATGGTAATCATGTCCCCAACGATAGTGGTTTTTATCTCAATTATTCAGCGTATGCACCTTCAACAGAAACAGTTAGTGATGCTATCGGCACTTCTTCCCGTCTTTACGGTATGAAGTTAGTGGACCATCGTGGTAAATCTCACATACTTAGATATATTTACAGACGCGCTGGTGAATCTTTTTCACACAAAAATGCAGTTATGCCTACAACTATTGATGAAGAAACACTAATTTATTTTGACGACCGCGACATTGCACAAGGTGGATTCACGATAGGAGTTAATATGTGGGGCGTAGGTGATACAGGGACACCTTTCTTCTATACACCATCAACAGAACACACATGGCGAGGAAATGTATGGCGCGGTGTCCACACACCTAACGCTGGATACGCTGTGTCAATTGACCCTGCAACAGCGGCTAACACTTTGACTTTGAAAGCAGGGACAGGTAGTGGGTATCACAACAACGGTATATGGCATGATTTACCCGAAGACGACCCAACTGTAAATGTTAGAGATATGCTTGGTCATTTAGGGTTTCCCGATAGCGGTTTGATATGGTTAGCAATACCAAACTCAACTCCCAACGCTTATGAACACACAGGAGTTGTTTTCTCTTATACTCACAGAACACATAACGGTCGCGCTGGTCCACATTCATTTTTTGGATTACAAGGGGTCAACGCGAATACCATAGCGGCATCTTGGTTCCCCGACCAAAACAGATGTGGACCAACAAGTGTATCCGATTCGCGCATTCCTGTTATTCTAAGTCCTCATCTTAACCAAACAACTATTATTACAGATGAATTAATTGCCGCGGCAACTAACTATGCGTTTAATGTTGACCCTAACGAAGATAATCAATTCTTTGATTGTAGTGATTTGCGCGCACCGGACGGTCGCACATACGGTGAAATACTTGGAAATAATGCACAAACCGCTGTAAAAATTACTAAGTTTAATCAAAACAAACAAATTATACCGTTAAGAGATATGTTCACAACAACCTTAGCACGCGATATAGGACTTCAAGCAAGTTCAACATCTTCGGCTATTATTGCACCATCTCTTGGAACAGGAGGTCAATTTGGCGGTGCAACGACTACACAAAATAAAAGTATAACAATGTTTGACCAAGGTTATTTACCTTATACATTAATGCAAATCAAAACGCGTTTTAAAGGTAGTAATGCTAACACCGCTACACCGATATTCATTGACCAAACAAATAATGCAATTTCAACAGATGAATGGCAAAAAAACTTACGCGGTGAAAAATTTACAAGATATAAAGGCGACCATATTACGCCATCGCTTGAATCTTCAACATATACACTTCTTGCACAAACAAATGGTTTGGCTTTACCAGCCGGAACTGAATACACTACTTATCAAATTCAATTACGCAACCCTGCTCATTTTGCTGTTCTTGGTCGTCAATACGCATGGCAACTACAACACATCAGCGGTGGAACAAATCTCAATCAAGATGCGTCAACTGAATTCGGTGGTAAAATAGATGGGTCTTGGTCGCCGTTTAGACAGATGGATTTAACCAAAGATACTTATTTACATTGCGCGGCATTCAGTTGTATTGATGCTCCAACAGATGTAGCGCGACATCTTATTGGTTGGAAGCATGTTGATTCAAAAGGTGATTTCAAAGACAGTTTAGTTGCTGATGAAATTTTGCAACCTTTCAAATTTGATAATGATATTCAAGGATTAAGATTAAGTGGTAATATTCACGGCACGCCAACAGTTTATTTCCGCGGTGCGCAAGACAGTATTGATAATCATGTTCCGCTTTACTTCGGTGGAGGTTTTAGTGGCGTTGTTATGGACATCAACGACGGCTCTCGCGTTGATTACTCAACTCACAACAAACACCCATACGCAAAAGGGCCAACGGGTAGTGCTGGATTACAAGATATTGGCGAAAAAATGGGTGCATACGCGCTACTTGACACCACAGCATTGTTTGGTATGTTCCCTGCTTCCGTTTTATCCGACCAACATCGCGGTGAACCAACCCCACCATTTGCTAATCAAGACGCTCTTCTTAGTCCCGATATTGATGGAAATACAAATACTCACACTATACCTAATACAACTTACACTAATGTAAAAATAGCAAAGCCGATACCTATTGTTCTCCGTTTTGCTCACCCATACGCGCGATATACAGACAGCAACAACAGTGTGGCTTACATGATATTTGGTCCGGGTCAAGCAGTCCCTAAACATTGGAGCGGTGAAGGTGCTACTTTAACAACATCAGTTGAACCTTCGGCTAAGTGGACTGTGGCTAACAAAATATATACCGCGCTTGACGGTGCGGTTGGAACAACATTCAATGCTGGTGTTGAGTCGGGGTATTTTTTACCAAACGAGTTGAGTAATACAACATTAGATGGGGGAGCAAATCAATTCTTACCAATGACAGACGCTTATGGCGCGAAAAATATACTACCATATAGGGCATGTCGGCATTGGGAGCCTTCCTATGGTTCACCAAACACTAATTGGAATGACACAGTAGCCACAGAATCAAGATATTCAAATTCTCATTATTTTGCATCAACAGGAGCAAGCGGTGGAGCAACTACCGCTACATCGGGATACGGCCACCCCTTTGCTCATTATACAGCATCAACAAGATTCACAAATAGTTCATGGCATCTTAGTGGTGTAATATATCATCTTGATGGAGGTTATACTGCTGGTGGGTCATGGTTTGATAACAGCGTGCGGAAAAATCCACCACACCCTGTGACAGCAACATTGGTTAATTCAGCAAACGCGGCTGTTCAATACATTGAGAGAATTGGTTTGAATGCTACAATGTTTCGCGTTGGTTCACAAGTTCTAACAGATTATGACCATAACATAGACGCGGCTGTTCCCGATGATGTGTTTTTAATTGATGCAACGCGTTGTCAAAACAGCGAAGAGTTAGGTGCGGTGATTGCATCAGCAATCAACACATGGCCGGGGCGCGCTAATCTTAAGGCTCTTGGTGGAACTTTCTTACCATCATTTCAAGATGCTCAAAGACAAGACAGATATAGTTGGGTTGATGTTGGAAATATGAATACTTACACAACAATTCCGCACGCACTTGTAAGTGTTGCTGGTGGTGCTTTACCAATGAATTTGCCGGAGTTTGGTTGGATTCGCTTATCTAATGGAACTAAAACTTACTACGGTTATTATTCACATTACGATAGAACAAATGGAACATTCATACTTCATAATAACGAAAGAGGGGGTTTTGGAAGATTAGAAGACCCGACTGTTGCAGGTAATACGGGTGCTGGTGTTAACACGGTTGATGTTTCTGCTGGTGCATTGAAAGTGTTTGTTTGGTCAAAGGCTGGTAATTTGAGATGGGATAATGGATTTCAAAACGCAACAGACGGAACACGCTCAACAAGTGCTACAAGCGCGGGTGAAGCATCTAACAGCCCGTTTGACCATTATGCGACAACTCAAGTTCATTTCAGCGGAGTTGTTGATGCAATAGATAGAACTCGCGCGGTTGGTGCTGTTGGTTGGCATGGAGAGCGTTATTCATATTTTAACAGTCTTACCATCACAGATGGACAACCAAAGGTAGCCGCTGGTCTTGGTCCGTGGCTTCCAGCATTAGGTTTTACACCATACGGTGCCGCTACTTCTTGCCATCAATCAAATTCAATAGAATGGGTTTTAAGAAAGGCTACCGGACAAGGAATTGAAGAAACTATTGAAGGGGTTTGGGAGCCTAAAACAAATACGCATGATGCAGTTGGGCTTCACCAACGCCATTTTGTTGTTGTATCATACGAAGGAGATTTACCTATTATTGCTAAAGCGTCGCGTAACGGTCAACAAACATGCGGTGATATGTTGCAACTTAAATGGTCTTCAAGCACACAAGGTGGAACAGTTGTTGCGTATCATAATGAGCGATTCAACAATGACCGATATAGTGCTGAATCAAATGCTGGACCGCATGTTGAGGCTATGACTGACCCTGCTATGACAACACCTACGACTGTTGATGTAGGAGCAGAACCAGCCGAAATTGAAGCCTCGTCATTGTGGAGAGCGGCCCCGGCGACATCATTAGCGCAAGCAGAAACTTGTCTATATCCAACGGGAGATTTGTTTTACAACATAACTGAAAATAAAAATAGAAACACAAATTATCCAGCCGATAAAATATTTGATAATGAAGCGACACATACTGAAAATGTAGGATACGATTCTTACCTAACACATCGCTCACAAATTTATAATTATTTTAAAGGAAGAAACGCGGCTCGCAATTTCTTTACTGAACATGCCGTATGGAAGCGTATGGGTGGTGGTAATGTCACACTACCCGCTCAAAACGCGCGTGGACTTGGTTCTATACCATGGCAGGTTCACAAAGTTGGTAACGAATACATTAAGTTTGGAGAAACAATATACGGCAATGTTCGCTTCTCGTTTGAAACAACTAACGCCGCTATGTATCCAATTATACAAGCCCAAGAGTTAGCACACCCAGCATTGGCTGAACAATTCCCTTACGAAGTAAGAAATGCATTAACAATACCCAATGAAGAAATGCAATTTGAGGAAATAGCAGTTGTTGACGACACAGGACAAGAACACAAGTTGCCCGGCGGTTCACCGCTTGGTGTTGTTATACGCGATTACGAATTGATACAAGACCGAGAAAACGAAGGTCTTGCACCTGCGCTTGCTGGTTCGGGTGTATCACCTAACATGAAAATACAATTACCCGACCATGATGAAATACCCGGCAACATTCTTGTTCGCGCAGGTTTTGATAGATTACAAGCATATCAACACGAAACGCTTGGTAGTGGTGGTCTGCAACCACCATTACAACCATCAAATGTAGTTATGGAATCGTTTGAATCGCTTGGTTCACGACCGCGC
>CEPG01020407.1_pt1 | contig 14641 bp, 10 predicted proteins | sample 530551 | NCBI WGS metagenome assembly CEPG01 (sample SAMEA2620384, study PRJEB7988) | marine metagenome | biome: marine biome (ENVO:00000447); feature: surface water layer (ENVO:00002042); material: "saline water (ENVO:00002010), including plankton (ENVO:xxxxxxxx)" | depth 5 m | reverse complement strand
TTCTCTCAAGAAAGTTTGCCTCCGATAAACCCGGTACGATTCAGTTTCTCGGTGCATCCCCCATTGGGGTCGCATTAATGGAGGTTGTGGGGGTACCGTTGGCCAAATTGCCATCGACACTGGTGTAGTTATTATCCCCTTCCAACTGGAAACGGTTGATGGACAATTCCAGGTTCTGATTATCATCAAACCAGTAACCCAATTTGGCAAAGACGTCATAGCTGCGTGAATCCATCAGATCACCCTGTGTGTTATCGACGCCGATAGGATCCTCGTCATCATCCAGATACAGGCCTTGCGTTTCATAACTCAAGCCCAGACTGTATTCCCAATTATTCTGGCTTCCCAGCAAGCTGTAATCAGCCCGATAGCCCATGGTTTCAGCATCAATTTTGTTGGTCGGCATGGTGGTTGAAACCGACATACGTTGCTTTAGTGTATTGGCCGTAGGTCGCTTGGTAATAAAATTTATAATGCCACCGGTAGCACCCAAACCATGAATGGCACTTGCCCCATGAATCACTTCAATACGCTCAACCATTGATAAATCAATGGTGTGCCCATCACGTTGAGAGTCTCTTAATGGGTTCGATTGTGGAACACCATCTATCAGGAACAGAGGAGAGCGACCACGAAAGGTTTCCCCTGCACTGCTCAATTTTTGTCGGCTGGGAGAAAAAGATGGGAGCAAACTGCTGAGCACCTGAGAGGTATCGCTGGAGAATTCCATTTGCTGCTGAATTTCTTCCTGGCTTATAACGGTAACGACCTGTGGAGAATCTTTTAGCAGTGTGTCAGAGCGGGTTGAAGTGATGGTTAGTTCGTCCAGTTTAACAGCGTCTTCATCGGCCATTACCCCGAGCGATAAGGATAGCGTTGGTAACAAAAACAACATTTGTTGTGAGAGCTTTTTCCGTGGCATCAATTTCTCCATTTAAATTTTAAAAGCACAACATGTTAACCTTAATCTAAATCATTATCAATTGCATATAAAGAGGGTGATTAGCAAATTTGCACAGACCATAAAGGATTGCTACCTTTCAAAAAAAATTGTTAAAGGGTGAATTTGTGGAAGTGGAAATTCGTTTATACCCTCAACGGGGATTAGCTGAGAGCTACTCAATTAATCATGGAAAGATAAAAGTTTAAAAATATTTTCTCATTACAACTGATAAGCAGTTGGGCCCAAGGTGCTGAACGGCTCGATAAAACCACGGTAAACCTCAGTGATGCTGAAGATATTGTTGTAGTTATTCATGAACAAAATTAACAACAATCTGGATAAAAGCTAATGCGAGGCCTTACGGTTATTAACATTATATTTTTTATGATGTTTTTATTAAAAATCCAGGCTGAGCATGGCGTTTGACATTAAAGAGTTAAAGCAATGAACATAGCTTTATTAGCAGGATCGGCGTTAACCCTATTTGGCATTTATTTGTTAAAGCATTCTGTGACCAGTTATCAGAAAGCAGTGGCAAGCCAACGTTGGCCCAGCGTTACTGGACAACTGACTGAAGTGCTGCTTTGGGGTTCACGAAATTTAGGTGGGCAAATAAAAGAAGTTGAAAAGCTGAATGTAGAATATAACTACCAAATTAACGGCCAGAACTACACTGGAACATTACCCGCCTTTTATACGGTGATGTACCCGGAAACTCTAGAGTTTGCCGATCAATACCCAGTTAATAGTGATATCAAAATTTATTACAACCCGAAAAATCCCTCTTAGTCTGTATTGATCCCTGGCCCCAGAAAAGACAAACCATACAGTGACTTAATTCTGGGTTTGTTAGGTGTCATTATCGGCGTTGCCATTGCTGTTCTAAGTTGGAGGGGCATTATAGGCTAGCGCTAACTGGCGCTGGGAAATCAGACCCAATAGCGGATTATGCATTTTCACGTAAAAGCAGTATATTTTAAACACCGCATAAATAGTTGACTAAATTAGTCATCAATTGATTAAAAAGTTGAAACTTTAGCTCTGCAAAGCGGCTCTTAGAAAAATGGATGTTAAGGATGATGCACGCGATGGAAGATATATTTGGACATATATCGCTCAATGAGACGAGTTTTCACAACCGCAAGGATTTGATCCGCCTACGTACTGAAGACATTGAGCTACTTCTTGCCTTGCATGTGCCCCTGCAGATCTATGAAACCGAGCTGATTAACGCATTTTACGACCATTTGATGTCATTCGATTTTGCTCAGGAGTTACTGGCAGATCCTGAAGTCCGAGCCCGACTACAATCCACCCAAAAAACTTATTTTCGTAGACTGACTGCTGGTGAATATGATCTGGATTACGCCAAGGATCGTATTCGTGTTGGTATTGCCCATGAACGAGTGGGTCTGACAACGCAGTGGTACATTGGCTCTTACGCCGTTTACCTAGAACTGACCTGCCATTACATTGCTAAAATTCTCTCACAAACGCCCGCTTTAATTGAACCCTCCATCAACGCGTTATACAAAGTTGCCTTATTAGATATTACTCTGGCATTTGATGCATACATGTATGCAAGTCATAAGTCGATCCATGCTGCCAGACAAGAAGTTTCTGATAAATATGAGGATCAATTAAATCTGCAACAAACCATCGATCGTATTCAAAAGGCTTTTATTCTGAATGCATCGTATGACAGTGCTTTGGAGTTGCTGTTAAACGAGCTCATCGAATTCACCAATAGCGCTTTTGGTTTGATTGGCGATGTACTACATGACGAGAATGATGCCCCATACCTGAAGCTTCGAGCGCTGACTAATATTGCATGGAATGATGAAACCCGGGCGTTGTATGAATCCAATCAGGCTAATGGACTGGAGTTTCATAACCACCATAACTTGCTTGGCAGCGTTATGACCACCGGTAAACCGGTTATTGCCAACTCACCAAATTCAGATAGCCGTTCTGGGGGCGTTCCCGAAGGGCATCCCACATTGAACTCCTATCTGGGTCTCCCCTTCTATCACAATGGCAATATTGTCGGCATGATAGGGCTGGCAAATGCCGAAGAAGGTTACACCGAGAAGACAGTAAAACGTCTGACGCCCATTCTGGAAACCTTGGAAAGCCTCTATGAGGCACGGAAACTACGTGATCAATTAACCGAAACTTTGCATGAAAACGATGAATTACGTCAGCAAAATGAAACACAGATTGCGATTTTATTGCAAAAATCAGCTGATGCGATCGGGATCATTAACAAAGATATGGTCATTACCGAATGTAATGATGCCGCCGTTAAGCTTTATGGCGTGTCATCACGTCAGGATTTGATCGGTCTATCTCCATTAAAGATTTCTTCTGCAAACCAAAGTAGGGAATCCAGTAAAAATCTTGCCAAACATTATATTTCCAAAGCATTGACTGAGGGCTATCAACGCTTTGAATGGCTGCAAAACACCATCCATGGTGAGAATACACCTACCGAGGTAACCCTGACCCCAGTTATCTTTCATGGAGAGGCTTGCATTCAGGTGGTGTGGCGCGACTTGACTGAAATAAGGGCCAAAGAAAATAGAATTAAACAATTGGCGTATTTTGATGAATTAACCGGGCTTGCCAACAAAAATCTGTTTAGTGATCGTGTCAAACATCTGCTGGAACTCTCTAAACGCTTTAACTACACCATCGCAGTTGTTTACCTCGATTTGGTCAATCACGAAGATGTGAAAGAAACACTTGGTTATATCGCCGGAGATGATTTGTTGCACGCTGTCGCCCGACGTATTGCCAGTACCATCAGAAGTGCCGATACCTTGATACGTTATGTTTTTAGCGATGACCACAGAAATTTCGATATCGATCAAAGAGCAATTGATCGGGAATTTGATTCGCTTGCCAGAATCAATGGTGAAGTCTTTGCCTTGGCAGCGGTAGTGAAATCTGCCGATGCCGCAGCAATGATGGTGGCACGATTGCAGGATACATTAAAGGCACCTTTCACGATTGCAGACTCAAAAGTCATGGTGAATACCCGAACTGGTATTGCTTTATTTCCACAAGATGCAGAGACCTTTGAAACGCTTACCCGTGGTGCCGCAATCGCCCTGGATATTGCTAAAGAAAAATCACAACCCAGTTACTTTTTTAACGTAAAACTTGGCGAAGAAATCCAACGCCGCTCCCTCATCGCGAAACGGATTGAATATTCACTGAAATTTGATCCCGATAGTTTCTCTATCCGAATTCAACCTCAAGTTAATGCTCAGACCCATCAACTTACCGGTGCCGAAATACTGTTACGCTGGGATGACAACACTCTGGGTAGTGTTCCCCCCGGTGTATTTATTCCTATTGCCGAAGAACGCGGTTTAATCAATGAGGTCACTAAACTGGTTTTACAGTTAACGGCCAATGCCCTGAACGCCTGGAAAAAACAAGGTCATACTTTGTTTACGGATCAGGGGATTCGCATGGCAATCAATATTTCTGCTAAAAGTATTGATGATTTGGTTTTCATTGATGAATTTATTGCCGAGGTAAAACAATCAGGTTTAAGCCCGACGGATTTTGAGCTGGAACTGACCGAAACCGGAATCATGTATGACCCCGAAACTGCGATAGAAATCATTAAAAAACTCAAACAGGAAAACTTTGTTCTGGCGATTGATGATTTTGGGATGGGACATTCTTCGCTCAGCTACCTGCGAAACATTGAGGCTGACATTCTCAAAATCGATATGTTCTATATCCGCAATATGCTCAATGACAGTAAAAATATGGCGATCGTTAAAACCATCATTTCAACGGCACAGATTTTTGGTATGAAAACCTTGGCTGAAGGTGTTGAAGATGAAGAAACAGCGAATGAATTAAAAATCTTAGGCTGTGATTATGCTCAGGGTTATTTCTTCTCCTACCCTCTCACCATTAGTGAGTTCGAAGAGAAATGGATAAAACAAAATCGCACTTCCAGGGGCAACTTAAACAATCGTTGAACTGTTCAACGAATACAGTTTTTGCCACGCTTTTTGGCTTTGTACATGGCTTCATCGGCGGCAGCGATAAGTTGGGTAATTTGCTCTCCCTGTTCGGGAAACAAAGCGATACCAATACTGACAGAAAGTTCTATTTCATGTTCTTGCCATTCATAGGGTTCTGACAGTGACAAACGGATTTTTTCGGCTACTCCCAATGCACCTTTGCGGTTTTCCACTGTATCCAACAGCACGACAAATTCGTCTCCACCAAATCTTACGACGGTATCGGTTTCTCGCACACAATCGGTAATACGTCTTGCTGATTCTTTTAACAGTTGATCACCGGCTGCGTGGCCATAGGTATCATTGGCCTCTTTGAATTTATCCAGGTCCATGTACATCAGAGCAAAATGGTTTTGTTCACGCTTGGCTCTTAATAATGAACGTTGCACCCTATCCTGAAATAATTCCCGATTGGGCAAGCCGGTTAATGCATCATATAAAGCCAGATGTTGTAGTCGTTCAAATCGTTGATGGCGTTCAATTGCAGTGGCAACCTGTAATGCCGTAAAGGTCAATAACGCTCTATCGTTTTCATTCAGCGAATAATCTTGTTCCATTAAAGCCAGGCCAATAATGCCGTGAGACTCTTCATCAAACACCAGCGGCACCAGTAACATTAATTTGTCATCAATTTTTTCGAGCGCGATTTGATTATCACTGGCAATGCGAAGCTTCACCTCATTTTTCAGCATATGCATGCAGCCGCCCACACTCTCAAAAATGGTGTGCCATTTAGAATCATTTATGGGCGAGACTTCAACACCGAAGGTCGCGATGGAGATATGAGAGTCGAGATGAAAGAGAATTTGCTGGCAGATCTGTTTGATGCCGTTGGTTCGGTGCGCAGTGTCTGATATCGCAATCAGCGAATTTTGCATTTCCTCTGCGGCTTTAATACGGGTGATATCACGGGCAACGCCCAATCGCATTTTATGCTTGTCTGACCAGCTGGTGGACCACAGCAGATGCACAACCTGACCATCTTTTCGTATATAGCGGTTCTCAAAATCCAGGACATGTTTGTCCTGCATAACACTATCAATACTTTGCTGAGTTTTATCATGATCTTCGGGATGAAGCAGATCCAGCATTCTTTTGCCTATCAATTCTTCGGCTGGATAGCCGAAAACGCGATGCGCTCCATTGCTGATATAGATAATCCGGCTGTCTTCATCCACAGCACAAATGGCGTCGAGCAGTAAGTCTACGTATTCGCTAAATGAATCAAGAAGAGGTTTATCCATAACATATTCTTACGTGTTGTCGGGCATCTGACAAGCATCTCACCAGTCTGTAACTACTAAGCTATCGACCTGTTCGTGCTATCAATCTGTGCAGTTATTCATGAACCGTCGGAATTATTCACTTAAACGTCAGGAAAAACCGCTTGCGGTCATTCATTGATAGCATCGTCCTGGTTTTGCTGTTTTAGTTTTTATCAGCCTTTGGGCCGCTACGTAGCTGTGGTTAACCACTATAATTTTTGCCATTTTATTTATTGGCCTGGCCAATTGCGCTAAAGATCACCTCATTTTCGTCTAATGATGGATGAAACAACGCTCCAGAATTCAAATCACGCCGAAGATGAGTTGATGAATCCAAACCGGTTTTCGACATCTTCACTCGACATTGGTTTTGCGAACAAATAGCCCTGAATTTCATCACATTGATGTTTCTTGAGAAAATCACACTGTGCCTGGGTTTCCACGCCTTCGGCAATAACCGTTAAACGCAATTGTCTCGCCAGAATAATGGTTGTATGCACAATGCTCATATCATCAGCATCATCTGGGATACCATCAATAAATGATCGATCAATTTTAAGTCGATCAAATGGGAAACGTTTTAAATACGCTAGACTTGAGTAGCCAGTTCCGTAATCATCAATTGCCAGACAAATGCCCATTTCATGAAGCGAGTTTAAGATAACAATAGCCTGTTCAGGGTTCTGCATGGCACTGGATTCGGTGACTTCCAGTTCCAATAGATGTGCAGGACAACCTGTCTCATCAAGAATTCGTCTTATATCTGTAGCCAGCCCGACATAGTCCAATTGTCTGCGTGACAGATTAACTGCCATCCGAAAATTCGTTTTACCGGCCTCGAACCATTTTTTTGCCTGCAGGCAGGCGGTCCGTAAAACCCAATCACCAATCGGTAAGATCAAACCTGTTTCTTCCGCAACCGGAATAAAAGTGGCTGGAGAGATGAAGCCAATTTTAGGATGAGACCATCTTAGTAACGCTTCTGTACCTATGCATTCTCCGGTCGCTAAATCCATTAACGGCTGATAATGCAAATACAGCTGGTTTGTATGCATCGCATTTCGTAAATCATTTTCCAATTGCAGTCGTGCATGAACACGATCATCCAGTTCGGGACTGAAGAAACGGAAAACGCCTCGGCCTTGCTCTTTGGCCAGATATAACGCTGTATCAGCATATTTCACTAATGTTTCAGCATTGACTGCATCTCGGGGGCACAAACTGATCCCAATGCTGGCATTAACATGTAATTGATGACCTACTACCATAAAGGGTGGAGATAAAATGTCGAGTAGCTTTTGGGCGACATGTGCCGCATCGTCAGGTGTATTAATACTGGGGAGCAAAATCAGAAATTCATCACCTCCCACCCGGCCGATGGTATCTTCTTCACGTAATACCCCAAGCAGGCGTGAACCAACCTGCTGTAACAGCAAGTCACCTGCCTGATGACCAAGTGAATCATTGATGGTTTTGAAGCGATCCAAATCCAGAAACAAAACGGCCAATACATCGGCATGACGTGTAGCATGGGTAATCGCATGCCCGAGACGATCCATCGTCAATAAACGGTTTGGTAAAGCGGTTAATGAATCGTGATAGGCAAGATATTCAATATGTGCTTCCTGCTCTTTCCGTTCCGTTATATCCTGGGCAGTGCCGGCAATTCGATACACATCGCCCGCTTCATTCAATATCGGAAAGGCTCTTTGGTGAATATGACGAATGGTGCTATCCGGGCGGATAATGCGAAATTCAATATCGTATTCGCCAGTTATCTTGCCTTGAACAACAGCCTGACTGACATTATTTATATCTTCAGGATGAATCGTTTCCAACCAGGACGACGGCTTATCATAAAGACTTTCACAGCTGCGTCCCCAGATGCTTTGATAGGCTGGACTGATATAAAGCAGATGCCCCATAGCAAGATCGGTCAGCCATACAACTTCTTCAATATTATCGGCAAGTTGCCGGAAACGTTCTTCCTGCTCCCGCAAAGCAATTTCAACCGCTTTTCTTTCAGTGATGTCATGCGTTAGTGCCAGATTGTAGCCAATTCCGCCATACTCAAAATAGTTGGCATTCACCTCGACTGGAATGATCCTGCCGTTTTTTGTTTTATGGCGAGTTTCCAAACGAACGGAACGTTCTTGTTTAAGTTCTTGCCAATGTTCGTTCCAAACCTCCTGAGAGGTATCTGGGTCAACTTCAGGAACGGACATAGCCATTAATTCGTCACGGCTGTATCCCATGGTGTGACAGGTTTCATCGTTGACATATCTGATGCGCCCTTTTCCATCCAGCAGATAAATGCATTCTTTTACCTGATTGATAGCAAAATTTAACAGGGCGATACTTTGATCTGATTTTTTACGCTCTTCGATATCTTCTATCTGCGAAACTAAATACAGCGGCTGGTTGTTTCTTCCTCTGACAATGCTGGTTGTGAGTCTTGCCCAGAAATAGTCCCCATTTTGATGACGATAGCGCTTTTCAATCTGCATATAGGGAATTTGATCAGCAATCAGCCGATCAAGCTCCGCTTGTCCTTTATGCAAATCCTCGGGATGGGTCATTTCCTGATAGGTCATTTGCAGTAGTTCAGTTTCGGAATAGCCGAACATTTCATAAATGGAATGATTGGCTCTTAACCACTGCCCACTCAAGGACAACACCCCCATTCCAATCGCAGCAAATTCAAACGCCTGCCGAAAGCGTTCATCACTCTCACGTTGTTCACGATATATCAGCAAGCTGGTCAAGCCATCAGATAAACGATGACCGATTTCACTGAATAAACGTTTTTCGTCGTTAGTCCACTCTCGCTCATACGAACATTGATGCAAACCAAACACCCAGGGTTTACCGGTTTTTGGATAGATGGCCGTACCGATGATTGAGCGAATATGATGCTCTCTCAGAAATTCGGGTGCATCAGGACTTTCTATAGTGGTAATCAGCGTTACTGGTTCACTGTTGGCCAGATAGGCTTCCAGACCTCGGGCTGCCTCTTCGGTCATCGGGAAATCTGTTCCAGCAGACAGACCACCAGGGTAGTCAGGAGTGGTCTGCTCCATGGGGATATGCCAAGTGGCACTTGCTGGATCACAAGGATATAAAAGCCATGCTCTGTCACATGCAAAACACGACAATATCGCTGCCAGAACATCACTCATCATCTGCTCAAGATCATTGGTGCCCTGAATAGCCCGGTTGACCTGATCCAGACATTCAAGAAACCACAAATGAGACTGATTTTCCTGCTCTGTACGTTTCAGGTCGGTGATATTTTGAAAATAGCCATGCCATACCATTCCGTTTTCTGAATCCGCTTCAGGCATGGCTTTGCAATCCACTAAAACCTTACCTTTCTGAGGGTGTAACACATGCCAACCCAGATTCAGAGGTTGCATCGTTTGAGCTGACTCAGCCATTTTCTGCAGAATAATGCCACGATCATCTGAATCAATGCTCATCCATGCAGACGAGGAATCTTCAATAATTTGTGCTGCGGTAAAACCAAAAATATCAACGATGGAAGCTGTACTGTCGAGAATTGCTATCTGCCGCTCAGACTGCAGACAAAACTTCACTATGGCAACCGGTGAGGTATCGGCTACATAGCTGTTCACGAGAGGCTTTTTGGCTTTGTTTTGGCTGAGGTGGTCATTAGATAGATGGTCAATACCCCGTCTGTTTTTACTTAGCGATTAAGTTGAAATAATTTCAAGGACTTACTGATTCATAACAGGCAATTAAAAATATTTAAACAGAACTGTTAATTGATTTTAACGATCTTAAAATGCCGGGGCATCTTAGGCATATTACCTTTTCATTACAAGGGATAATTCTCACTAAAACCAGGGACTTTTACCTTGGTCGTAATATATTGACTCCAAGGAAAGAAAATAATTTGTCCCGTAGAAATTTAATGCGATTATAGAGATTTATTCTCCAAAAACCTGTGCTCTCCATCTCATCCTCAAGCATGAACTAAAAGCAAGTGGTCTTATGGTTTTTGTGAGCGTTTGATGAGTCAGGTCAGTAGAGTTGTAAAACGTTGGGCGGGAGGTGAGTTTACAAAAACACCTGGATCGTTTTTTTCTGCGAAGCAGACATTTACGATCACATTTTCATAAAGCCAGTAAATATAACCGCCTTCATCCATCCGGTAGCGCCACTGGTACTGACACTGTACCCACCCTTCTTCGAGCGAAGTAAGTAATATCGGTGGTTCATCGGCCTGTAATCGTGGTTTGAACTCCACTGTCTTGACTTTTAAACCAACACGAAAACGATCAATTAAAAAATAATCATCTGTCAGTTGATAGCGAATGCGATTTCCGGAAATATCATCCCCATGCTTATCAAGCAATATTTGCTTATTAGACAAAACAGAAGAGGAGGATTTTAGCGGATAGCGATCAGGTAATCCTGCCCTTGCTTTTTTGTGCGCATCAGAAAGCTGAGATTTATCCCACTGAAAGATAATAATTTGTACAACGAGTTTTTGCATTAATAAGTTACCGGACTAACCGTAAGTGATTTATTAAGTGTATTTGTACCAAAGTACAATTAAAAAACGTCTAAATAAGGATTATTTTGAATCTGTGTCGAACTTTATAAGACACATTTATTTTTAATTTTTGCCAAACTTAATGCGAATTAAGGACGGAAAGTTTCCGGTCTCAAAGTTGAGATTGCTGAACTACAAAAATTGAGGATATATCTATGAAAAACTTAACAAAAATTTTAGCAATATCTGCATTATGTTTTGCTCCAGTTTCCTTTGCTGCAACCATTGATAGCCTATATGATAGCTTTGAAGGTGAAGGTCAGGCGAGTTCTGTCTTAAACTATAACAGCTTCGTTAATTGGGATGTATCAAACGGTACGGTTGATTTGATCAAAAACGGTAATCAATGGGGAATCGTTTGTTCAGTTGGTAGCTTTTGCGTAGATCTGGACGGCTCAACTGGTGACGCAGGAATTTTGTCTTCTAAAAATGGTTTTTCTGCAGGAAAATACAAAGTGAGTTTTGATTTATCTGGTAATCAACGTAATGGTCCTGCTGACCAAGTTTCGGTGTTGTTTGGAGCAGGTGCACTTGTTAATCATCTTCTCTTGGATTGGGATGAAAATTGGCATACCTATAGTTTCCTGGTTGATTTGGTTGATGGGGATAAATTATCTTTTAGAAACTTCGGGGGGGATAATGTTGGAGCGATGCTGGATAACATCCGGGTTTCAGCCGTTCCAATACCAGCAGCAGTTTGGTTATTTGGTTCAGGTTTGATGGGCTTTTTAGCAATGCGTAGAAGAGCGAAAAGCCAGTAATTCTGACGCTTATTTTATCTAAAAAAGCCGTGACAGTTTCTGTCACGGCTTTTTAATTGTTAGCATAAGATGATCAATTGACCAAGCTTTGAATCGGAGCAGGAATACGTCCGCCTAGTCGCACAAAGCGGTTTTCCTGATTCCCCATATTGACAGCCATCACTGGGCCTTCACCCAACAAACCACCAAACCGGACAATATCACCTGCTTTTTTGCCAGGCGCTGGAATCAATCTTGCTGCTGTGGTTTTTTTGTTAATCACACCAATTGCCATTTCATCAGCAATAATCGCGGATAGCATTTCAGCTGAAGTATCTCCAGGTAAAGCCACCATATCCAGGCCAACTGAACAGACTGCCGTCATGGCTTCGAGTTTTTCCAGATTCAAGGTGCCGTTTGCAGCCGACTCAGCAATGGTCAAATCTTCACAAACCGGAATAAACGCACCACTTAAACCACCCACATGTGAGCTGGCAAACGCACCACCTTTTTTCACTGCATCATTGAGCATGGATAAAAATGCGGTACTGCCAGGTGATCCAAAAGCTGGCAAACCGATCGCTTCAAAAATCTCTCCGACACTGTCATTACGATTCGGTGTCGGTGCCAACGACAAGTCGACAATACCAAATGGCAGATTGAGTAATTGTGCCACTTCACGGCCCACCAACTCACCAGCACGTGTCAGTCTGGCTGCTGTTTGTTTAATGACATCCGCCGCACGGCTCAGATCCATATTTTCATCTTCAGCCAAGGCTTTTTCCAAAGCCGCTTTTACTACACCGGGACCACTGACACCAACACTGACAACCGCATCTGCTTCACCGATACCTAAATAAGCACCGGCCATAAACGGTACATCCTGAGGAATATTGGCAAAGACCACTAATTTTGCAGCAGCAAGGCCATCATCGTCTGCAGTGAGTTCTGCAGCCTGTTTGATGATTTGCCCCATCTTGAGAATCGCGTCCATGTTGATACCGGCACGCGTACTGGCCACATTGACGGATGAACAGATTCGTTGCGTTTCCGTCAGCGCCTGTGGAATGGCTTCGATCAAAGCCTGATCGCCCTTACTCATGCCCTTCTCTACCAAAGCAGTAAAACCACCAATAAAATCCACACCCAATTCATGCGCCGCTTTATCAAGCGTTACGGCGACCTCAACTAATTGTTCTGAACTGAAAGGTGCACCGACAACACCGATTGGGCTGATAGAAATCCGTTTATTGGCAACTTCAATACCGTAGCGTCTTTCAATGCGGTTACAGGAAGCCACCAATTGGCCAGCATAACGGGTGATTTTGTCGTAAATTTTACGTTTGAATGTTTCCAGATCATGACTGACGCAATCGGTCAGGTTGATGCCAACAGTGACGGTGCGAAGATCCAGGTTTTGTTCCCGCACCATCATCAAAGTTGAAATAATGTCTTTTTCGTTGAGCATGAGAGGTTCCTTAATTACTGATGTTGCTCACGGATTCGAAGATCTTGCGATGTTGCGTATCAATTTCGATATCCAGTCTCTGGCCGACTTCATGGAGTGCATCACGCAAATCCTGCATGATGGTTGAACGCGGTACATCAACTTCAAACACCATCAGATTATCCATCGGATTCTTACCGCCTTTGAAAATCGCCTGAATATTGGTGATATTCACCCCATGACGGGCGAGTTGGGTAGATACTTCAGCCACCAGACCCCGTCGATCCGGGCCGATTACGGTCAGAATATAGGGTTGCACTTCAGGCGGATTTTCCTGCCAGGGTGTTGGTTGCTCATCCCAGGGATCAACGTGAATCGACAAACGCATTTTCTGGCCTACCTGCTGGAGAGCCTTGTGTAATTCTTCACACTGAGCGTCTTCCGGCATTGAAACCATTAATAATGCGCCGAATACCGATTGAAGCAGTGTTTGGCTCAGATTTTCAATATTACCGCCGTGCTCGGTAATAACCGTGGCAACTGCTGCCATAATGCCTGGCTGGTCATTGCCAAGAACCGAAATGAGTGCCTTGTTCACGATGTCTCCTTGTATGAGATCGAATAGTTAAAAGCGGGTTTGGGCATAATTTTTTGAGGGAACCGCCTGCTCCTGTGGTCAATAGACCAAAGCAAATCCACAATGTCACATTGACGCGCCATTTTAGTTCATTAATGATGAATTTTTGTACAGATAAAGAATAGTCGGATAGCTTATCAAATTAGGGCTTGTTGATGTGCAATTTACCTATCATGAAGTTTTTGCTGTTTTATCGTTTAATAAGCCTAGTCTGCGCTTGCGTCAGCTGAATTTTCAGCTTTATTAGCACGGCTTTTCCAGCCGATTCTAACGCTTTGAGGGTGTCGCAACTCTTAGTGCTTTCTGAAACATTTGCGAAGTTTGTATCAAAATTAAAGTTTATTGTTTACTCCTAAATAAGAGTTTTTTATGGCCATTCAATTTCTACCGATTATCAAAGCTGTTGCGCCTTATGTAGCCCAAGTTGCAGCCTATGCGATACCGGCATTTACTGCCAAACCCGAAGCGGTCAAAGCAGATCCGGTTGTGGTTAAACAGATAGAAGAATTGCAAAAAGCAGCAACACAGAACGCTCAATCCATTCATGTGCTGGCTGAAAATATGCAGCAGGCGATCAGTGGCTTTGAAACGGCTGCTGAAGAAGCCAAAAGGCAGGTTAAAACCTATCGAAATCTCTTATTTTTTTCATTAGGTTTGTCAGCGATATCAGTGCTGATATGTCTTTATCTGCTTTTGAGATAGGTCACTATGCCACATTGCATTATTGAATTTTCCAGCTCACTGGATATCCCACCAGACCTATTGGTGGAGGCCGTTCATCATGGCGTATTGGAATCGGCTTTATTTGAGTCATCCCATATTAAAACCCGAGCACTGGCTTATGAGTATTTTCGACTGGCGGAGGACTGTAACGATTTTATCCATGTCACTATCCGTCTGCATCACGGCCGCACCACACAACAGAAGCAACAGTTAACCAAGCTGGTATTACAACAGTTGGAAAAACTTGCGTTAAAAAGT
>CEPG01005291.1_pt1 | contig 14750 bp, 10 predicted proteins | sample 530551 | NCBI WGS metagenome assembly CEPG01 (sample SAMEA2620384, study PRJEB7988) | marine metagenome | biome: marine biome (ENVO:00000447); feature: surface water layer (ENVO:00002042); material: "saline water (ENVO:00002010), including plankton (ENVO:xxxxxxxx)" | depth 5 m | reverse complement strand
ATGTAGTATATCAATTTAAGATAGAATTAACTATTAAAAGTCCTCCTAAAAATCTTTCTTATGATGGAGAAGGATTATATGATTACTTAAAAGATGCCACTCTTAAAATGCAATACTATCAAAGAAAAAGATATGAATTCGACTTTAACCCTTATCTTAGACAAAGAGGGGCAAAAGGAGTTAATGAAGATTTTAGAGATATTATTTCAGACTTTAATAACAGATATGAGAAACTAAAAAGATTAAATATAGCAGGTGAGTAATAATGGGTTTAACTATTTCCCCTAGTGACTATACTTCTATTAATCCTAGTTATTCAGATGGCAGGGGCTTTTATACTGATGCAACAGAAGTGGCTAATTTACTTCAAGTCCCTGCTTTTCATGCCACTAACACTTACCCAACTTTAGCCCAAGTTGGTGCAATTATCAAAAGAGTCGAAGGAATGGTTGATGAAAAGGTTAAGCGTTCATTTAGACCTTTATTAATTAAAAAAGAGTTTCATAATTTTGAATATAGAAATGTTCCTGGAAATACTCTTTATGGAGGCTATGTTGGTTTTATTGAATTAACTCAAATGAAAATTAGAAAAGTAGTTTCATTACAAGTATGGGATGGAACTGATTATAAAGAATTAGCCTCAGCCCAAGCACAAATTGAATTATTAGAAAACTTTAGAGATTTGGATTCTATTATACTACAATTACCTGATAGTGGAGTATCATTTACAATGGCTGCTGAGAACACTGTTGCTAGTTTAGGTAACGATGAGTTTTGTAATACATTTGGAATAAAGACGACAAATAATGAAATAGTTTCATTAGTAAATGAATCATTCCCTTCTTCCACATCAACCTTTACAGGTGCAACTGCACCTAAAGCACTTACTTCTTCTTCACTTTCCATTTCTGACTTTTTCTATGCTCAAAAGGACACCCAAAATGGCAAGGTCGTTTTCATATCATCCCTACTTTCCGGTGATGATGGGGCAGATTGTGTTATCAAAGCAACAATAAAACAGTCATGCACAACAGTAAATGCAGATGCTACGCTTACTGTCGCAGATTCTTCTAAATTAGCCGTAGGTATGACTGTAACAGGAACAGGCATTAGTGGGACAATTACTATCGCTTCAATTACTGATTCGACTACTGTTGAATTAAGCGGAACTGCAACGGGTAGCGGAACAAATACATTAACCTTTACTACAACAGGAAATATACCAACAGTTTGTAATTTAACTGCATTTACTGATAAAGAAGATATGAGAAGATTAGGTGACTATTGGCTTTTGAACGAAGAAGGCCGTATATTCTTTTTACAAGATTATCCTTATAATACTAGAAATTCAGTAATAGTATCTTATTTAGCAGGTGATGGTAGGGTTCCGGCAACAATTCACGAAGCGACTACAAAATTAGTGGCTGCTGAAATTATAAGACATGACGACCAAAGTATTCTTATAACTGAAACGGGTGGTAATATCAGCACTAAGGAAAAGTATGACATACTGAAAAAAGAAGGAATGGATATACTGAAAGGAAAAGGCGATATAGTCTATTTTATTGATTGAGGGAGTATTATGGCAGAAGCATGGTTTGAAATCCTTAAAGACCCTTCAAGAAGGGCTACCCGAAGAAAAACTCCTAAAGATGTTAAAGCAGGACAAAGGAAAAAGGGTCGAGCCGCTAAACTTGAAAGAAACAAAAAAAGAATTGCAGACTATAAAGCAAGAAATACTCAAAGAGATTTTGATGTTCCAGATGTAGGTAAAAAGAATCTTTTTGGAAGAGTAAAGGATTATTTCGGAGAAAAAAGAAATCAAAAACAAGTTGATGATGCTAGACGACAATATCTAGATGCTCAAGAACAGGCTAAACAAAATAAATTAGACATGGAAAATTGGAAACAACAACTTAGAAGAGAGGATGAACAGGATTATAGAAGTCAATTACCTGCCGTTCAAGACCAAACAATTAGAGATGCTAAGGAAACAAAAGCAAGAAAGGATGCTCAAAAGTTAGAACTAAAAAATAAAGAATTAGCAGAAAGGAAAGCAAAAAGACAACAAGCCGCTAGTGCAGCAACTTTAAGAAATTTGCCTTATGCTTTTGAACAAAGAGAAACCGCAAAAGAAAGACGAAATGAAAAAACTGAAGAAGAATTACTTGAAAGGAAAAAAGCAAGAGAAGCATATCAAGCCGAATTAGCAAGAATGCGAGAACAAGCGGCTAAAGATAAACAAGATGAACAAGATAGAATAAATAGAGAAGGAGTTCCTTTACCCGATACCGGAACAGAAGTAACTCAAATGCCACTACCACCAAAGCCACCAACTGCTAGAAAAATACCGCTTCCTCAAGATAAAGGTGTTTCAATGCCTTTGCCACAAGGATTGAATTTGAATAAACCTGTTGTGAATAAACCTGTTGTTAGAATTCCTGAAAGATTAACTCAACCTATTGTTGCTAGTGATAAACAAAGAGCATTTAGAAATGTAAATCAACAACAACAGCAAAAACAACCACAACAACAAAAACAACCAGCAAGAATAACTCCTGAGTATTTAAGAAGGCAAGAAGCAATAGAAAGGGCAAAAAGAGAAGATGCCGCAACTGCTCAACAAAATCGTGAAGCAAGTGCAGCAAAATTAAACATACCAAAGGCCACTCCTTCAGCAACTTCTAGAATAGACCCAAGAACTGCTTATGCTGCTAGACAAGCCGCACAAAACATAAATGTTCCAACAGGTTCAACACCTCAACCATTAAACCCTAAAAGGGCTTCTTGGAAGGAAGTAATGCGAAAGGTTCCGATAAAATGAAAATAAATACTAAATCCTTTGAAGAATATTTAAATATTCAAAAAGAAAGACAACTAGTAATGAAAGACTTGTCTGAACAAATAGGAATAGATATTAGTTTTAGTGATGAAGAAATAATTAGAAATGCTGAAGAAGCATTTTGTAAAGATGTTGAAAAGAAAATAGTGGAGGAATTAGAGAAATGGATGAAGTCAGTCTCGTCTTAGATATTCTTTCAAATGGATGGAGTAGTGCGGCAACTGCTTTAGTAAGTGCTGGAACTATTTCCTCTTCTCATGCAGTTACTCCTGAATTTTTAGATATAAGAAATACTACAAAGAATAAAGGTGTAAGAGTCGATTTAAGTCGTTCACCTGCAACAATAGTAGTTTTTGAAGATTCACAAAGTTTAACCTACCCAACAGTGCATTTTGATGTAAGACATGAAACATATTCATTTACTATTCATATTAGAGTATTACATGATGAAAGGGGAGGAACCGATGCTGATTATGGCAAGGATAGGCTAAGGGCTATATACTTGATACTGCGTAGGGTTCTTGAGAGCAAACGCAAGGGTTATACCGCAAGTGATGGTTCTAATTTCAATCAATTATTTGTAGGCTCAAGAAATGAAAGTAATGATAGAGCAAAGCGTTTGTTCGGTTACAAAGTTACATTAGAAGCAAAAAGATTCGCATTAACAGTCCCTTAGTAAGTTTGTAAAGGTAAAGGGGAGTTTAATTATGGCAGTAAATGAAGAAATATTTGTAGGAAGTGGGGCAACACTAGCGTTTGTTCCCGAAGTGGATTATTATGTTAAAAAGACAGCAGTTAGTGGTAATGAATCAACAATCACTTTTCATGCTGACCAAACTCATTTTCGCTTAATTAAAGATTTATATGTTGGTTGCACTATTGATAGATATAATAATTCTAATGTATATCAATCAACTCATACTATTACTGCTAATTCTGGTAGTGGAACTGCCGCAGCAACAATAACTTTTACTCCTGAAGCAAAATCAACTGCTACTAATGATTATTATGTTATTAGAGGATATGCAGCACCTTGCCCTGCACCTGCTATTTCTAGCAAATCAACTTTAAATTCCGATAATTTTATTGGTCTTGTTGAATCTGCTACTTTCCCTAATCTTGAAGTTGAGATGAAACAACTTAATTTGGCTCTTGGCGGTTCAAGAAACTTTACTCACCAATACAAAGGTATTGAAACTGCAAGTGGAGGAAATATTGCTTTAATGACTCATCAAGGACATTGGCTTTATTACGCTTTAGGTAAATGCACCGCTACTACTGTTCCTTCTAACATTAGAACTGCTTTAACAAGTAGCGGTTTTTCTGAGCCTTTTGATGTAAATAGTGCAGACCAAGATAAGTTTATTCACGATGATAGCGCACATATTGAAGATGGCCCAATCTTTTACAGAACAATTGGAACAGAAATTGTTCCTCCATTAATGCCGACAGATACAACAGTAGGAGATTTAATTCATCTAAATGCTTTAACTGATTCTGATTTTGCTACTAATTTTATTACTTATACTATCAATGAACAAGATACTGTTAAATTACCATCGTTTGCTTTAGAACACTCTATATCTAAATTAGAAAGCACAGATACATTTTTAACTGATACTGATTCGGCTGCAACTGAAAGCCATACTTTTGTTCGTATTGCTAGAGGAAATAGAATTAATACTCTTACTATGACCGCTAATGAAAACGAAGAAGTTAAAATGACTATGGACTTGAATACAAGCACTGTAACTGCATTAGATGTTGACGAAGAAATGTATGCTCGCAGAAATGTTTCTGATGTTGAAAACTTTACTAACAGAAAGGGTGCAATTGCAAGTCACTTAGAGCCATTCTTCTTTAGTGATGGAAGATTTACAATTTATAATCAAGACTTCCTTAAAATTACAAACTTTACTTTAACTATTAACAATAATATACAAGATAAGAGATATTTAGGAATAGGTAACAAATCTGTTAAAGAAGGTATTCCTGCACAAAGAACTTATGAATTATCTTTTACTGCTATGGTTACTGATGATACATTATTTAGAGAACTCTTAGACCAAGATGAAGAAATTACCAATGACATTACACTACAATTTGATAAGAGTAACGGTGAACAAATTAAGTTAGAATTTGAAAACTACTTTACAAGTGCCGCTAATTGGACTGTTCCTGATGATAAAGGGCCAATTACTGTTGAAGCAACAGTTATGCCAAGACAATTAAAAGAAAACGGCTGCACTATTATTACACACGCAGCATTAATGGGGTGATTAAATGGGTCAAGGCTATCCTTACAGTAAATTGCTTGAAATGCAAAAGGCTAAAGAAGAGAAGAAGAAAGAAAAGAAGGAAACTCCTAAGAAGTCTCAGTTAGCAGAATAATATTCCACCAACACCGTTAGTTTGTTTGTTGGTAAAAAAGGTGGATAATATGTTAAATAAAGAAATTATAACAGATAAGAATGTGCTATTTGCACTAAGCGAATCGACACTACATTATATTAAAGTGTCACCCGAATTAGAAAAATACCTCAAGGTATGGGTCAAAGAACCTACTTGGCTAGAAGCCGAAAAAGCCTTGAACTCAGTTATGAAGATTGATTCTAAGACTCAATCTTTTGACTTAGACCTAAATGCGATGTATCGCTATATGGTCGAAAACTTTATTGAAAAGACAGAACCTTCATTATCAACTGTTGATATGTTGCGTCTTAGCCCATATGTGGGTAATCAACTTAAAGAAATACTTCCTAATCCAATGAATCTAATGCAGGAGGATGAAGGAAAAAACGACTAATTAAAGATGCGTTTGGGGGAAAAACAACAGACCCTAAACTAACATCTTTGATTGTCGTTTATTCTTTATCTAAAGCATTAGGAATTAGTCCTTTAGAAATATACAAAATGCCTGTATCATTAGTTAAAGATTTATTAACTATTCACTTTGTCGCAGAGGAAATGAAAGCCGAAGAACTTGAAAAAATGAAAAAGACTACGGAGAGTTCTAAGTATGGTGGGCGAAGTTTTAGATAACACCATTTCTGGTCTAAAGGACTTAAATAAGGCTACTATTAAATCCGGCATTGAATTTGAAGGCTTTACTAAATCATTAATTGTAGCGGCTGACGCTACTAGTGAGGCTGGAAAAAAATGGACAGTATTTAGCAGATTAGTTTCCGGTAGTCCTCTTTGGGCCATTCAAAATAAATTTAGAGCATATTTGGCTATTCTTGGTGGTTTTGAACAAAGGTCAAAAGAGAATACTAAAAGACAAGAAGAAATAAATGAAAAATTTGTTGAGCAAAGAAAAGGAATTAAAACAATTCAAAAAGAATATAATGAATTAGGCAAAACTTTAGAATATTTATCAGTAAGAAATATGACTTTATCTCAGGCTATGGAAAGTTCCGCCTTAAAAGATGAAGAAAAAAAATTATTAGGAATTATTGAAAATACCATTGAATATCAAAGAGTATTAGCCGCCACTAATGATGAAAGATTAGCGGCTGAATCTGCTATGATAAAAATGGATTCTCAGATGGAAAAATTAAATAAGCAAAATAAAAAAATGACAAAAGCCGCTAAACAAGCATATGCTTTTGACCAAAAAAGAATAGATATTGCAACTAAAATAGCAGAAAAAGAAGCCAAAGGAAAAGGATTAAGTAAAGATGATGTAAAAGCGGCTGGAAAAGCGGCTGGAGAAGCAGAAAAGGGTGCTATGGAAACAGACCAAAAAGCACTTCTCAAAAGCCGAGCGAAGATGCTAAATAAAATTATTCAGCCAAATAAAATTAGAAAACAACTTAAAAAGGGTGTTGTTGGTAATTTAAAAGATTTAAGAAAAAAAGCGAGTTTAAGACAAAGTTATGATGCTTTAAATGAAAAAATGAATAGAATGAGACTTAAAATAGCACTAAAAGGACAAAAGTTTTCAGAAAGTGTTAAACCTGTATTAAACATGGCATTTAAATATTTAGTATTCGGTATCATGGCTTTTATTGGTTTTGCAGTATTAGCCGGTTTCTTATATACTGCTTGGGGAGAATTTAAAGCATTAGGTATTGTTGAAAATATTATGACTTTTGGTAGTTTATTATTTGAAGCAGTAGGATTAATATTTGGAACAATTACTGCATTTTTAGATGGCGGAGTCGAAGAAGGATTTGCTAAGTTAAATGAATTGTTTTTAGTTGTTTTAGAGTTATTAGTAACAGGATTAATGATTATTTTTAAGATGGGTGTAGGTTTAGTTTTCGCTCTTTGGGCAGGATTATTTGATTTTATAGACTTTTTATTTAATGGCGGGTTTGACATACTTGGGCCTCTATTAATGAAAGTAGCAGGTGTTTTAATTGCAGCATTAGTTCTTAAATACTTTATAGGAATAGGTTTACAATTAGCCGGTATTTATGCTTTACCTATTATGATAGGAGTTGTTCTTATCGCTGGTATTTATAGAGTTGCTAAATGGCTAATTGATAAGTTTGATTACTTTTCCGAAGGTGGAGTTTCCGGTGGAGGAATGGCAGTTGTTGGAGAAAAAGGGCCGGAATTAGTTAAATTACCAGCAGGTGCTAGAGTTACTTCAAACAAAGATAGCCGTAAAATGGTTTCTTCGGGCGGAGGAAATACTATCAATATAACAATAAATGCAAGAGATACTTCTGATGCTGAATTAAGAAGAATTGCTGATAAGATTGGTAATATGGTAAATAATAAAATAAATAGAAGAACATCTTCGGGTAGCATGGGGTGATTAAATGAGTTATGTATATCTTAAAACAGGAAAATATGATGGAACAGATTTAACAGTTAATACTATTCCATTAAATGTAACAAGTGTAGGAGTTTCTGTTTCAAAAGCCATACCTGCATTCCCTGTTCCTTTTTCGGGTGTAGTTACAGGAGAATCTGTAACTGCTGCTTTAGATTTAGGAATGTGCACAAAAACAATTGATTTACAGGGATTTATTAGTGATACTACAATTAAAAAAACTAGAACAGGGGCTTCTGGTGAATCTGAAGTTACTACTGCATTAACTTTTACTGCACATGAAATAGCACAAATAATTGCATCGGGTGTTGATTCGACAGGATTACAAGATAATCAATCATTTAAAGAGTTGGTAATTTTAATGCCATCTAATGTAGCAGATGATTATAATTATAGAGGAACCTGCTCAATTAGTGGAAATTACAATAAAACTACTTGTGAAGCGGCAGGTGGAACTTGGACTACTACTGCACCAACAGAATCACAATTAATTCCTCTTTCATTTGGTTCAAGAGGTGACACTAGTTTTGGAGATAATGAAGGAGTATTGTTTAAAAACTCCAATTTTCCTGATAAAAATTCTGATGTAGGATTAACAGGATTTGTTAGCAGTTTTAGTTTTAATATGGAAGCCGAATCAGTTGATTTAAGTTTCTCTATGCAATTTGAAGTAGCAAGAATTGGGCCGTGATATTCATGTATGATATATTAGCGGGAAAACAAAGAAGTTTAGTTTTTCCTGTAATGTGTAATGCTCATGTTAAATTAGACTATTCAGATAATATCGTTGATACTTCAGGAGATGTAAGCACTACTGATGATGTCGCTTATGGTATTTGGGCGCATACAGGTTCATTTACATTTGAATCGGTAATTACTCCTTATGACATTAATGGATATGGAACATATTCTGGTTTGACTGCACCAACAGTTACCGCTAGTAAAAAGATAATGCCCGGAATTTCTCAATCAGAGTTTGATGCGAGTAAAGAAGGTAAGTTTCAAAGTGAAGTTTATTTGCCTAGAGCATCGAGAATAACACATGAAATGATGATATTTTATAGCACTAATTTTCAAATCAGTTTAGTAAATGTTACCGGACATAATGAAAATCAACCGGCTGAATATAAAATTAGAGTTAGACTAAAAATAGGTAGCACAACAGATACAATAGATACCGGAGTTATAATTAAACCATTAAAAGAACACCGATATAAACAAACTGTTAATAATCCGACTCTTGAGGCTTATGGATTAAATAAAGATGGAAACCACGAATTTAGAGCATTAGGCACTATACTCAATCATAGTGCTGGTGGCAATACCTTTACTGCCGCTGATATAACAGGAAGTGCTGATGCAACAAACTTCCACGCAGAAGGCCAAGAGTTATTCATAACTCGCTCAAGTGCTGACCCATTTATCTATGAGTCAATAGGAACCACCACGAATAAAAGCGGCACTACGATAACCCTAAGTGGCGCAATTGCTACAAAGATACCTGACACAACTATGGTATTTACAAGGGCTTATAATCATCCAAACTACATAAATGACGCATTTCATATTGCTTGTGCATATGATAATGCTTCAAAAAAGATTGATATTTTCTTTAATGGGGCTTTAGTTAAATCAACTATTCATACTGAAACAGGTGATTATAGTTTTAGTAAAGAGGATTATTTTATAGGGGCTAATGGTAGCGGTGCAACGGGGGCTAATTCGGCTACAACTAATAAACAATTTATGGGAGAGTTTCACGAATTAGCGATTACTTCTATATCTAAAACTAGATTTACTTCTTTATTCAATTTGTTACCTAATTTTGATAAAACTTTAGTATATCTAAGATTCGAGGAGGTTGATGTATGAGAGTATTTAATAAAGGAATTGCTCTTACTACTATTCCAAGTAATAGTAATTCAGGATTTAATGTTCCTACTAATCCTGTATTAGTTGATGGTGCTGGTTCTTTTGCAACTGCGAGTTTTGCTCGTATTGCTGCATATATAACAGAAGATGCAACCGGAACTGCGCCCATTGTTATTGAACAGGCTTCTTCTGCTGGAACTCAATATAATAATTTATCAACAACAGAAGGATATAGAATTAAATGTTTTGATGATGCTACACAAACAGGTTTTAGAATAAATGCTTTTGATTTTAATAGTTATGATTACTTTGTGTTAATTCATTCTGATGACTATTTACAACATCATTTTGCTAAACTTACTCAATCCTTAACAGAAGATGTAAGCGGTGATGCTTTTGAGTTTGAACCAAGATTAGGAAATGAAATTGCAAAAAATACTAAGTTTATGTTATATCGAGTCGAAAATACTAGTAAAATAGTAGCACTTAGCATTGGGCTTTTATCTCAAACTTCTTATAGCAATAAAAATAGAATGTTTTGTTCTAGACCCCACTTTTACTTTTATAATGATAAATTAGATAAGAAAAATGAATTAGACCATAATAAAAAATATGAATTTAGAATGGGAGGTCATGTTGCAACATCATCTCCTTCAACAACACTAACAATAAATGATATAACTACTGCTATTACTGTTCCTGATTTTGGGACTAAAATAATTGATTATAGTAAATATGAATTAAATGTTACTCTATCAGATAATTTAAGAACACTTGATAGTAATGCTTATGCTAATACAAATAATGAAGGATATTCTTCCACATGGGCGCATAATGGTAGTAACTATTCAGGGTCTTTTTATAACTCTAGAAGAGAATTAGATGATAGAATTATTCTTGACGGTCATGCTTATAATTCTGACATTGAAGATTTAGCAGGGCCATATAGATATGTTCATTATGATTTTTCACCAAATAAATGTAATTCATTATCTAATGTAATGTCTAATCAAATATATGATTCTATTGGTGGAAAAGGTGGATTATGTGAAACTAAAATGATTGACCCTGCTAAAATATTAGGTAAAAAAATAAATGAGTTTGATGAGTATAAAGCAAGGCATAGAGTATTCAAGGCTAAGTTAGATGAGTGGGTTGATACAGGAATTACTTATAATTCGTATAATCTTTCTAGCACAGATTATAGTTTTGATACTATTAATGATTTACAACCCGTTACTCCTGTTAATTTAAGATTATTCGGACTATATGATGAATTACTAATAGGAGATAGAATATACATTGTTGGTGGGAAACAAGGTGCTGTTAGCGGAGGAATACAAAAATTTGATTTATATCAAACTAGATTAAAAGATACTGAAGATTTCTTCAGTAGTATAAGTTCTTCTAAACGCCCAACAGAAGGTGCTAAAGTGTATAGAAGGGCATATAGTCGAGCAAGCAACAATATATTAACAACCTTCTCTTTAGTTCCAAATAGAACAAATCTTAAAATTAAGATAGCGGCTGGCGGTTTTAATTTTATTGAAGGAGATGTTTCTGCTACTGATACTGAATTAGGATTAATGGCAGTTACTTTTGATGATGCTGCATACTTTAGTGATAATTCTTTAGACTATGCAAAGGGAACCTATTACATTGAGATAGAAAGATTTAATGGAGAAATAGAAACAATAGACGCTTATCATGATAAAGGACAAACCTTTATGGAAATAAGTGGAAGAGATAAGTTTAATAAATTACTTTCGCCTATTGTAAATAAAGACACTTTGTTTTCCACTGATATTATTTATTCTTCTAATAGTCCATACAATAAAGTAACTGCTTTAGGAGTAACTGCTACTTGTGATTTTGATGATAAAACAGTTACTTGTTCAGGTAGTATTACAGTTAGTGCAGGAGATAGAATCTATATTGAAACTGATGCTACTAGTCAAAATTTAATTTATTTAGGAGAAGTAGCGGCAAATAGAACAGCCTCTAATTTTGAATTAGTTGATTTTCCAAATACGAGAAATACTAATGGAAATAATTTATATAAATCATCAAATAAAAATTATGTATTTAATAAAGCACTATCTTCTAATCATTTAGATACTTCTGTTTCTTCTTTGTTAGGGGCTGCAAATAAAGGGGTCTTTTTCGATGGTGGAGTAGTAATAGGCTCTAATGGTGCAGAAGGAGAACTTTTAGGCGGTTCTAGTATATCGACTAATCCTGAAGCAGTAGGATATTATATTAGTGAAACAATGGGCATGGAATCTGATAATTATTTTCAATCAAGATTAGATGATGATGCCTCAACTAAAAGTTATTATACTAATGATGTTGTTAATACCTTATTAGACTTTAATGTATTAAGCGTTAAAAAAGATGATTTTGATAATACTGTATTAGAAATAGCACCTCATATTCCTTTGACTTTAGGAAGAGTTGACATTAATTATGCTAATACAGAAGATACTACATTTAGCACTACTACTTTAGGAACTTGTGCTTCTGCTTCTAATTCAAGATTTTTAACGATAGATATTTCTAATGGCGGGAGTGCGCCTGTATTTAGTGAGCCATTATCTTCTATTTCTAGTCCTAGAAAATATCATAAAAAACCAATATATATTGATGGAACTTTTGTAGGAATGTTTATGTCGGCTACATTCTTTAACAATTATACTTTAGGTAGCGAAACTATTAGAATATTTTTAGATAGAGAAGTAACCACAAGCGGAGGAACAGTGCAAGCCCTAACTTATGCAAATAGTGGAGAAACAAGCAAATTAACACATGAACTTAATTTATTAAATGGAGGGCATTTACATACAGGAAAGATAATTTCATTAGTTAGCCCATTACTTAAAACGAATAATTCTGAATCTATAACAGGGCATTATGATTTTGCCATAAACTTCGGAGGAACAAGAGCCGATTCTTATACAACAAAAATGGGAGTTTCTCAGTATAGAATATATAATTTAGAAAAAGGAAATTATAGTTCAACAATTCATCCTCTTGTAAAAATATCATCTTTGTCTGATACTGTAAATGCTTCTATTCAAGATTATTATTCACAAATACCAAGCAAGATTCGTTACTATGCTTCGGCATATAAGTTTGGCGCATCTTATAGAATAAATAGCGGTGCATATTTAAGTGGAGTAGTTGGTGCAGGTTTAACTTCTGATGAGGACAATACTCATACATTAGTTGAAACTAGAGGAAATCAATCTCCTTTAGGTTCTAGATTTTGGGATAGAGAGTTTATTACTCAGTTTGGATATATTGATATGCTTTATCCTGCTAATCCAACAATTTCTTCTTTACAATATAGTGGTGCTGATTCTGGAGTAATTTTTCCTCATAAAACAAAAACTTGTTTATCTTTAAATGACCCAAAAATATCAAGAATGTTTTTGTTTTCTAACTCTGATTTATTGCCTTATTCTTCGACAAGAAAAGATAGCCTAATGCAAAAAGTTGTTGTAGGCGGTGCATCATATAATAATGACCCAACTATTACCCATACTTCATCTAATATTATTACCGTAGGAATGACAGTTAGCGGTGATGGAATACCGGATGGTGCAACTGTTTCAAGCATTACTAGTTCAACAGAATTTGAATTATCTGTATCAACTACCGGAGGAAGTAAATCCAGCCAAACACTAACTTTTACACAACCAAGAGATTTAACTAAATATAGTGTCTTGGCTCTTAAAAGTCCAACTAAAGGAAACAGGTCAGATATTAAAGCAAATGCTAATCAAGGAACAACTACTATGAGTTTAACAGATAGTGATTTTCAAAATGGTAATATTATTTCTGCTGAAAAAACAATTAATTCATTAAAAAGATTCTCTATGATGAGATTAACTGAAGTGGTATTAGATTGGGCTTTTAATCAAATAGACCCTGAAAATGTTATTGAAAATAATAAAACTATTCCTAAATTTAGAATGACAACATTTAATGGATTGACTGATAGCGGAATAACTGTTCAAATAACAGATAGTAGTAATCCTAATTATCTTATAGGCGATGAAATAAGAAATATATCGACAGGTCATCCTTTTGTTGTTGATGATGTTCTTTGTGACACAAATGGAAGATATATTGGCAGAGTAAAAACAATTACAGGCAGTAGTCCTAATATAACAGTTACTTTATATGAAGATGCTTTTAAGACAGATGGCTTAAATTATTTTACTTCTGCGAATATAAGAAGAATACCTAGAGCAGAATATGGCGGTTGTAGTAATGAAATATTTGGGGTAGGAAAATCAGATACCTTTGTTCAAGAAAATACAGGACTTCATATGTTAAAATCAGCAGTTATGTTAAGGGCGGGATATTATAGTAGTGGTAATGTAGCAGGTTATGGAGATAATACTTCAGTTTTCTATGATACATATAATAATTATTATGTTGGCGGAGGAAACTCAACAACAAGTGACCCGCCATCAGCAGCAAGAGTTTTTAATATATTTCTTCCTGTTAGAATTGGAAATCTAGAAACTCCTTATACTCCTTCTGTTAGTCATACTTCAGATGGAACAGTTTCTCATACTACTTTCCCTTCATCAGTTTTACAAGATATTAGTAATATGGAAACACATGATGGTGGCGCAATAGGTCAAGGAACAGGAGATGAATTATATAAACGATTTTTACCCGTAATTTTTGATAGGTTTAGTATTGAAGATGGAGGCGGTTCAAAGGCAGATATAGGAATGGTAGGGGGCCAAGTTGAAACAGGAAGCATAAGAATAATAGTTCCTAACTATTCTCAAAAAACTACTGGTTTAATAGGTTTAGCACTTGAAAATGATTTTGCAGAAAGAGAACATATAGATGACACAATAGGAAGAACATATGATAAAACAGCAGATGGTGTTATTTTTGGATTTAAGCCTCAATTAAGAATGACAGTTGCACATAAAAATTATGCTAGTGGTGGAGGTTTAAGCACATTAACAGGTGTTGAAAATAAAACAGTTGGAGATAAAGATGTGCATACTTATTTAATAACTGCTGCTGATGGACAATTATGGTTAAATCACTTTGACTTAACAGGTTGTTATTTAGTTTCTAATGATGCTACTAAACTAAATAAAAATGGAGTCGAATCGACAAAATTATGGGGAAGTATTAATGACGGGTATCCTACAAAAATATGCTATGTTATTTCACATGAAGTAAATACAAATTATGGAACCACCCAAAGTGCTGATA
>CEPG01007012.1_pt1 | contig 14761 bp, 22 predicted proteins | sample 530551 | NCBI WGS metagenome assembly CEPG01 (sample SAMEA2620384, study PRJEB7988) | marine metagenome | biome: marine biome (ENVO:00000447); feature: surface water layer (ENVO:00002042); material: "saline water (ENVO:00002010), including plankton (ENVO:xxxxxxxx)" | depth 5 m | reverse complement strand
ATTATCGTCGAGGATTGCCGTGTTTTGTGCTATTCTAAACAAGATTTTGCACACTGATTTAGAGATATTTTGATGTGTGCGAAAAGTTGGTGTGCTCAATGTTGCTTTTGTGCTTAAGTGTGCATAAATTTGCTATAGTAGAAGGATTTATTTTTTATGATAATTTTGTAAGTGTTTTGTGAAGTGCGTTCGGGAGTGCGTTCGGAGCTAGGATAATATGACCTAAGCACGGATTCTTGATTTTTCTTTATATATGGTCCCGCTCCTGAATGATTGATAAGCATGACTTACAAGATAGGAATTGAAATTGAATGCAAGCTACAGAACGGCGTCTCCTTAGACGAAGTTCTCAGGAAAGTCGCAGCAGCAGGAATCACCTGCAATGACCAGCGCCACACCTCGAGCGGAAGGCTCAACGGATGTGAATGGAAATTAGTGTACGACGGTACAAGCTCCGACGACGGAGTCCCAATTTGGGAGTTTGTAAGTGAGCCTATCGTCAGTATGAAGAAGATAGAAAGAAGAGTTATCGCCATGACTTCAGTTCTTCAACAATACTGCCGAGTTGACCGAAATACTGGCCTTCATATTCACTTTGATATCCTCGGAAAATATCACTTTAGAAGGCGTGTAGATACCTCTACTTATGAGGGGAAATTCAAGGCTCTAAGGAATAAGCCAGCACGTTTATTCTTAGCTGAGATTACAAGAAATATGCGATACTTTCAGCCTGTTTTTGATGCTTTTGTAAGCCCCTCGAGAAGAGGTAATTCATACTGTGCAACTCTCCCTAATCGTCAGCAAATTGATTCAAAACATGATTGCTTAATGTTCGCTAATAATGAGGGAGGATACTTTCACGCTGACCCCGTTATCAGCCTAGGAGGAGGGAAATACAGAACCTTGAATATACAGAATATGGAAACAAGAGGAACCATCGAATACAGACAACATCAAGGAACCTTAAACCCTACTAAGATTCTAAACTGGATTAAGCTATTGGAAAGGTTCACTACGAGAGCATGGGACAGAAGATACAAGAACCAAAACTGTGAAGACTTCGCCGTTGATGTTGATGGAATATTTGACTTCTTAGGATTCGGATACGATAACAGGAATATCCGAGAGTACTACCGAAGAAGGGCAGCTAGCTTCGGATTCGCAGCAATTGCCCTCAACAGTCGGCAATACTAGGCAAGCACGGAGAAGGTTACTTAGTTGGTGATTCTAAAATCGCCATCTAAGTGCCAATAGAGCGAAGATAAGAGCCTCTATAGGTTTTCTAGGGTTACCATACCCTAGAGAATCTCAAACAAACTACGTAGATTTGATAATTTTGATTAGAAAAGGCTATAGGCCGATTTTGTTTAACCCATAGAAATCGTGATTTTTACTGTTTTTTACTACTTTTTGCACACATTTAGTACTGTGTGCGCAATCTTGCGTGTGCATTATTCGGTTGTGTGCGTTATCTTGTGTGTGCTCTATTTTGTGTGTGTATTATTTTGTTGTGTGCATTATTATGAATTATATTTTATGTGTGCGTTATTATGATTTGTATTATTGATTATGTAAGTGAAATTTTACCCTGTCCAAAAACCTTAATCGGGATTCAAAAATGCGCTACAGAAACGCTTTAATTCTTGATTTCGTGCTTAAATGGTCATATGAGCCTATTATATACCCTCTTGTATCTGTAAGGTTGTGATAAGCATGGAAACAAATACCAGAACACAAACACACGCAAGCAACCAGTTATCAACTGAAGGACAGCTTACTCTTAAAGGAGCTTTAGATGATTTACTATATCAAACTGAATTGATAGAATTAAGTGAACATAGTAGAGTGGCTTTAAACTTTGATTATAATGATAGAAAAAATTATCACGGTCAAAGAATGTATATCCAAGGTATCGAATATATGGCTAAAGCTGTAAGAGATATGCTAAGGAAAGAGGTGGAATAAATGAATCCATTAGATAATATATGGGATTTTATAGTGGATTACAACATTGCTACTACTGAAGAATTGCAGTTAGTAACATGTATTAATGGATATAACAAAACAGCACTTAATGATGTTATTGAAGTTAGAACGGGGTATCATAACATGGACCAATACTTAGAATGTGAGGGTGAATAAATGTCTTCAGTAATAGCCAAGCTAAGCCAAGAATTAACCAATACAATGACTTTAGAGGCCGTTAAAGCCGAGATAGAAGCATGGAGAGAGTACGGGCTTAATGACAGTAGATTACAAGGGATGTGGATGCTTTACAGAATACTAGAACAAAAGTATGGGAGTGATTAAATGAATCAACAAGAATTAGAGAAGCTAGGGCGTGATATAGCTCATAAGTGTCAATGGGTAGGGGAAGACATCTTTGTAGTCCTACAGGCTGCTTTAGAGGATGCTAATTTCCACAAAGAAAGAGAAGTATTAACTAAAGTATGGGAGGCTATACAATGAATAGAGTTTATAGTATAGAAGTGCCTAAAGATAAAAACCCCGTAAGTTTTTATTATGAAAAAACTATATTAGAAAAACATAGTTGGAAAGTATTGCATCGAATGTTTAACACTTCATTACTCATTATTGAAGTTGAAGATTAAACGGTAGACATTGCGCACACGCCGGCATACTGGCAAGCATATTTGATTTCGATGTTCTTTGATTCATGTGTGCGCAATGTTGAGAATAGTGCTGGTCATCACTATAAACTGACCATTTTACATTTATTTAGTTTTTGTTTAACCCATAGAAATCAAAGAAAAGGGCTAACAAAAGCTTTAAATAGAGTGGGACATATGTCCTATTATCAGAAGGCAACTTTTGACTAAATAAAAAGTGATAAACATGTGCGGAATAGGAGGATATTACCAAACAGGTAATACAGAAAACGCCCCACGGTGGGCAAAGCCAGCCCTCAGGAAAATGTGGAATAGTCTACAATCCCGAGGAACCGATGCTTCAGGCATTGCGTATGAAAGTCCTAGTGGTATTAGGCACGTAAAGACAGACAAACCTGCTTACGAACTCAGTAGTTTAGGTATGAACCTAGCTTTTGGTATGAACCGAACACCTAGATGGGTTATGTTACATACTAGAGCTTCAACTCATGGTAAACCAGAACGTAACAGAAACAATCACCCCTTAATGGGAGGTAAGCTTGCATTATGTCATAATGGTGTGGTTTACAATAAAGATAATGTCTTACGTAAGTATAATACTTCACCAAAGCGTGAGGTAGATACTGAGGCCATTCTTGTGGCATTAAAGAACGGTGGTATAGATGCAGTTGCAGGGCATGTAGAAGGCTCTATGTCTATTTCATGGGCCAAGGGTAAGACTATGTATCTTTGGACTAATGGATTGTCTCCTTTAGTTATTGGTGAACTATTCAATGGGGACTTTATGTATTCATCAACTGATAATCATCTTATGACTACAGGGCTGAGATTCAGAAATATCTTTGATGCAAAACACGGACACCTCTACAAGTTTACGCCCACAGGTATGACTGTACACAAAACTCAGTTGAGAAAAATGCAGCAACCTATGTATTCATGGAGAGACTTAAGCAAGAAAACACACACAAAGCAAAAGGGAACCAGACAACCCAGTCTGGTCCCAAAGCGGACTCATGCTGAACGTGTGCGCAATTTTGATGAATATGATGAAGACAGTGTGCGCTATCTTGATGATATAGATGTAACATGGGAAGCAGTCTACGGAGACTGGCGTTCATGGTCTAAAAAATCTAAGGGGTTCAGACAATGAAAGACAGACTACAAACTATAGATATAGCTCACCAAGGAACCACGGCAGAGTGTTTAGTAATGGCTAAATTAGCAAGTTTGCGTAATGAGGTAATTAGAACACCAGAGCATCACGTATATGATTTACAAAATTTAAAAAATGATTGTAAAATAGAAGTTAAAAGTACAAACATCGATTCAAGAGAGGGTCCAAATGTAGCATTTAGATTATCAGAAAGACAATTTAATAGTAATGATATAGATTATATAGTTGCATTGGTATTCCATGAAACAGACAATATATTTAATTTCGATGCTTATATCGTACCCCATAAGGTAGTAAAGTATATATCAAGTGTAAGTCGATTTGGAGGGACTAGAAGAGCAGGTTATGGAGATTATAATGAGAGGTCGTTCACATTTTCAATAGATGGGACTCATACAAGACAACCATATGTAGCAAACTTAGGTAAAAACAAATGGAACTTATTAACATCTAAAAAAACCACCATGACAAGGAATAAAAATAAACTTATCAAACAAATGATAACTAAATTCAAACGCTGGTATCTTATAGATAATCCAAATGTAAAACATATAACTAAAAAGACTAAAACTGGACATAAAAATTGGTATAAATGTATTCATTGTCAAAATAAACCTGTCACTAGGGCAGACATGAGAACACATTTAGAAAGAGTTCACGGATTAGATATAATGAAAGATAACAAGTCTCAAGAAGTGAAACATTACAAAAGAGTTAGGAAAAACGGGAGATTTGTAAAAGGGAGAGAGTAATGATACAAAAATGGAAAGACTATTACACAGATAGTTGTGATAATTGTGGCGACAACCTAACTAAGTTAGGTGTAGTATATGTAATAAATAAATCAATGGGTTTGTGTGCGTTATGTTACGACAACGCTGAGATTTATGTAATACATGAAGATATGTTAGCAAAAAAGGAGAAAGAATGAAACAAGAAAGAGATAAGAGAGGAGAGAAAATAGCAGAAGACATCATAGAGCTTACTGATTCGCTAGATAACGCACACGATTTAGATATTGCGTGGATTCGAATCACTGAAGCTTTACGATACCTTAGCGCAAAAGATACAATGTATAAGACAAAAAGGGATATAGAAAATGCCAAGAAAGAAGAAAGAAACTAGCTTAGTAGAACGTAAGTACCTATACGAACTATGGGAATTAGATATAGAGGGTCTTAAAGAGCATTTATTCGCACTAAATGACGCCCTTTTGTATCATAGAGAAAAGGTAGCTGATGGTGAACGTTACAAATATCGTATTGAACACATCATGAAACTAAAACAATGGCTGGATAGAGAAGACAAGATAATAAACGAATAGCGCACACATTTATATTCAGTTCCTTATAGTAGGGGATAGGATAAGAGAAGTTTTGTAAGTCATGTTTATCACTTTTGTTTTATAATTTTTCTCTTATCCCCCCAAATAATGCACACATGAAAAAAATCGAATGGTTAAATGGCACTACATATAATATTGAATCGCCTAAAAGATTCATAGAACTAAGACAGATGAGACACCCTTTTTGTGAAGAAGTAGATAATCAACAATATATGAGAGGTGTGCGCAATATTCACGTTGAGTTTTACGGTGTAGATAAAGATGCTATAGATATTACTTCAGAAGATGCGTTTATTCGGTCTTTTGTTGCTTTAGGATTAGTAAAAATTTTAGAATAGTTTTTTGTTTAACCCATAGAAGTTGTTAAATAGGGCAGGTCATATTGCCTTTTGGTGATAAACATGATAATAAAATCACTCAAAATAAAACTAGGGGCTACTAGGCCCACGGCTAGACAATATGAATCAGTGAGAGCTGATATAGAATTAGACATCACGATGGATGAAAAAACATTTAGTGAAGATTGGAAACGAATCAGAAACAAAGCTAAGATAATGTTACTAGAGGCTATGGCTGACGCTGAGAAGGGGGTTCAACATGGCAACTAAAATTGTAAGTGTCAACTCTTTGACAGTTGCTAAACGATGGCTTAAACAGATGAAAGAAACATACCACCCTAATCATCATAAAAGATTAGGTATATGGGAAAGACCAAGGCAATATCATGGTGTAAAAAGCTACGGATATAATGATAGTATGATTTACATTGTAGGTCATTCAAAAGCTGTAGAACCTAAAATAAGTCATCTTGGTAAAAGGATTGACCATGAATTGTAAACATGAAGCTCAGATATGTGGGGATAATGGTTGGGAATGTATTATATGTGGTAAGCTAGTAGATTAACATGAGCATTACTGAATATGATGAAGAAGGCTGTCCTCAATGTGGGTCAGAATTGGATTGGCTTTATATTTGTTATAGATGTGGAGAATGCTATGAACCCAATCCATGACGAACTACATACTGAAATGTCCTAAGTGTTACACAACAAGAGCAGGCGAAAGCAGGTACAAGTCTTGGAAATGCTTTCGCTGTGGCTATGTTATGAATAAAAAGAATACTAAAATTCAAGCAGAAACAATAAATGTTAAAGAAAACCAAGACTTTATCTCTTTTTTAGACCAAAAATAATTTTTTGTGAATGATGTTTAACCCGTAGAAGGTGTATTTTAGACAGACAGACACCTTCATTTCCACTGGAACTTTTATTTATATAAGTAAGAATATATCTTATATAACTAATAAGCCGCCGTACCTCTCTAAAAACTATAAAAAATTTGTAGAGACTTTACTAAATAGTTCCAGTGGAAGTAAAGGTGTGTGTCACTGCCTAAAGCTAGTTATCAATACGTCTGAGGTTAACGCATTGTTACCTACTTCTATTATAGTAGATAGTTCTTCATTAATCATTATCTTATAACCTACTACTGGTAAAAATTCTACTTTCTTTAACGCAGGTGTTCTTAGTTCTACAATAGAACCTAGAGGCAACCATTCACCATTATTGATTGTAATTCTATATCCTTTAGTTGGATTCTTAAATTGTTCTACTACTAATCTTCCTACTTTTTCTAATACATCAATTCTACTTGTAAGGTATTCAACTTTCCTAGACATTACACCGTACTTAGCTATAGAACCCTCATCATTATATGTAAATGATAAATCTCTATTAGATGAACTGACTACTGTACAACTGTTTACCATACCTACTGAGGTATAGTTAGCTAACAAACCATCAGAAATAATATTAGACTCATCTAATGAAATAGTCAAGTCAGCTTTAACATTGTTGTGCAAGTGGTCTGGTTGGAATACTTCAAAATTTTTACCAGATTTTATAGCATAATAATATGGTAAATAAGAATGTAAAGGATGGTCATCATCTGTAGTAATGTCTACCATAAAGTTTATACAATTATCAATAAAATCTTTTCGAGTAGCATATCCACTAAAGTTCATAGTGTCATCTAGTATTATACCACTACCTTGCGTCATTTTACTAATAGAAGTATTTTTATAATTAGCAACTTCAGCGATTGCCATATACAAATCCATGCCTTGAAAGTCACCTTGTTTAAAATTAATAATTTCACTGTTAGCTAATTCAGTAATATAATCGTAAGCTACAAAACTAAAATTACCTATTGATGGATTTATAACTCTTATAATACCAACAAACTCTTTATTTGTAATAAGGTCACCTTTACCATATTTAATTATTACCTCAGCTCCGATTCTAACTTTCTCTAAAGCATCGACAGAAGTACATAAACAAGTAGCAGACCTTGCAGAATTTACTTTAGCATCAATATTTAATTGTGTAACAAATGGAAAAGGCTCACCATCTATTGTAACATCAATTACTAATTCATTAGAAGTTGCTGACATTATTCTAAATGTTCACCTATTACAACAAAATTTAAAGTGCTTAAGTATTGACCAGCATTGGATGGGTCTTGATTAATAGTACCACCAGTGCATTTTACTCTTAATCTTTTAAATGTTGTATATGGAGAATCAACTATATCTGTATCTACTACTGCCCAATTATATCTACCACCTTCAAGTAAAGCCCAGAGCTTTACGTATCCACTGTGTTTTAAAATTCTTATATTGGCTGAAAAAGTAGGTAACCCTAATTTAGTTTGTATAACTCCTACAGGATAACGCTTGTCACCTAAAGCCATGTTAGAACCGACACCACCTGAACGTGAAAAACTTGTACTTAAAATTGCAATACTTTTGTTGTTTATCTCTGTAAGTAAATCTAAATACCTATTAGTGCTTGAAAACACCACTATATTGTCTGTTTGTACTTCTGTAGATAAAGACCCTGCGCTGTCCTTTACACGGTGTTTAACTGCGTTAGTTTGAGCGTCATCAGCCGCACAGGATATAGATGTTAAGAAGCTAGTGTCTTTTATTATTTTACAAGTAGATGAGGCATCATTAGTAAGCGTTTCTACTATTTTTAATACATTATTTGTTACTGCATCATGTTCACTCTTAATAGTAAACGTACCATTATTTCCTGATTGGTCGTGACCTGTAATAATAATTTTATCACCGGGCGCAAAACCTTGAGTCAAAAATGCTGCGTCTGCTGAAGCTCCACCAGTTGCAGTTATCGTATCAGTGTTACTAACTACTACTTGAATATTTTGTGGCGCAACATCAGAAGTAGTACTTTGTGCGTTATTAGGAAATGCAACAGCACTACCTCCCCAGCGATAATCTTGTTTGACTGCTCTAATTTGGGTGTTGACTAATTGATTGTCGTCAGTTAAAAGCATGTAACGTGCGCCAGTATCTTGAGCATCTAAAGTATCTACAACAACCATATCTACTCTTTTGAAAAATTCATCAGTAGATGTGCTAAAATCTGTAATATTATCAGGTGAAGTTATACCAACACTTTGCCATTGATAATGACTAAATGTTGAATCCGTGTCTGCAATGTTACCAGTAGTGTTGTCAGCAGAATTAAAAGATAAACTTGTCAAACCATAAACAGTAATTCTAGTAGCACCACAATCAGGAAAACTACATTTTAATTTTAATTTTTTACTACCATCTTCAAACACTGAATTATCATTATTCAATGCAAAAGATGTCATATATTGTGAACCGTCAGTAGTTTTGTATTTGTATTCAGATAAAGTTCGGTCACTTCCTATTGCAAATGAGTTCTGACCTGTAATATAAAATGCAGATGCAGAATCATTAAAATCTGTATTCAAGACTTCTGCTCTACTTATTTTAGGCTCAGCAACAGGAGTAGGTGATGCGACAGTAGGTTGAGAAGATAAAGCAACTCTGCTACTTCTAAATCCTAATTCATCTTCTACTTGTACTTTTATAGCTTTAGCACCACTTGAATGATATCTATGTGTAATTGTAGTGCTACCTGCAACCTCATCTAACTCTACAAAACTATAATCCTTATCTGTATCTGAAGTACCACTATCCCAATTAACTGCAAACCGTTTTACATTACCACTAAACATACCGCCTGTAGCATTTATTGTAAGTGTTATTTGTTGACCTACTGTTGGAGAAGTATCATCAACAGCAGAAGAAGAATTTACTCCGGGTCTTGTTATACTTACAATATTTCCAGCCTGTGCTAACGTTGCTGACCCAGTATTTTGATTATCTTGTGCGTAAAATTGTATTCTATACTCAGTATTGTCAGTTTTTAAGAAACTATTACTACCATCAGAAGTTAAATCAGCAGTTACATATGTATTTTTACCTACATCTGTAAGAGTTGCACCATAAGTGCCACTACTAACTCCAGAAGCATGATATGCAGGGTCCGCAGCTTCTTTGAAAACAGCTACATAACTTTGTAAGTCAGGTTGCGCACCTCCATATTCTTCAGTAAAAGAAATATTAGCGTTGATTCCATCTTTTTGTGGTGTTACTTGTATTAATGGCCTGTTCGGCTTAGGATTGTCATATTCTACTTCAATTTTAGCGTTTGATATACTGTACCCAGTAGCTCCAGACGCATTTCTTCCATAAGCGTTTGTACCTAATGGATGTTCATCATCGGCTTTTATCATAAAACCATATGATTGACCCCACTCTGGTTTATTATTTGTAAAAAAATTTTTTAAAGAAAAAGAAGTAAAGTCTCCAGAACCAGCAGGAGCCACAACATCTATCTTACCATTTGAACCATAACCATAATCAGTTTGTAAAATAGGATTGCCACCACCAATAATAATATATTCATCACCATTGTCAAAATTATTACCACTTCCACCTGATAAAGTAATTGCATCAGTTACAGTATTAGAAGCAACACCTGAAATATTACCACTACTACCATCAGTTGTATTTAACACTTTACTACCGTTTATCGTGCCAATACCAGTTAAATTAGCGTCTTTAAAATTACCACTTGTGTCTTGTAACTGATTAGAAGTACCGCCACTATGCGTTCCACTTCTTGATGGCGACCAAAATGTAGTTCCAGATTGACTTATGTACCACCAAGAAACATCAGTAATGTCTAAATTGTTTGGCATTTGATACAGAGCCATAGTTGGTGCTGAAGACTGGTCAGCAAATCTAATCATTATACGAGTGTCTAAAATCTCTAATTCATCATTGTATGGTTTTTCTGGTAAAGTAAATCTTACTAAAGTTCTAAGATATTCTCCTGAAACACGACCTACTGTGATATTATCAGAAGAAATTACAGAGCCAGCAGAACCAGTGCTAATACTATGAAAGGTAGCAAAGCCTGCTGGAGGGTCATCGGCATTAGCTTCAAAAGTTCCAGACGAAGTTGTAAGTCTAGTATTTTGACCTCCACCTTCAAAACCAAAAGTGTCAGTAAAATTCGTCATGCTAACCCTCTACTGCCCGGTCCACTACCACCAATAAATGTGTCATTTAATTTTCTATTTAAACCGTCTAAAGAAAACTCTTGCATCAAATTAAATAACTTTTCTATACCGAAAATTACTCCATCAGTTACTATTTGCAGTTCTCTGAATATTGCTACTAAAGGCTTAAAGACATCTGTGACTTTCTTAATACGCCCTTCTAAAATCATAATTACAGTAATTAAAGCTACAACAGCAACCGCCATCGCTATCAGTGGATTTGCTTTCATAGCTAAATTTAACTTAGTTGTTGCTGCTGTCAATCCTCCTGTAGCTGCTGTTTGACCTGTTTTTGTTTTTATATCTGACTTACCTAATGCTATAGATAATGTAAGATACGCTAAGTATATCTCCGCAGGACCAGCAAACAATTCTAAAACAGCAGTTCCTTTACGAATCAACTCAGCTTGTTCTTTAAATCCTAATCTGTCAAACGCTCCTGCTAATTTGTTAAATCCACCTACAGTCTGATTTAGAGCAGCAGTCATTGCCTGATAACGTGCAACTTGTGCTAAAAATGCAATATTTGCTTTCTGTGTTTCTTGTTCTAATTTAGTTTGCGCATTCGCAGCTTTATTTGTTGATTGTGTTAAACCAGCAGCTTTACCTTCAAGCACTACACTAATTACATATTCTTCAGCCATTTAAGTTCAACTCTCCTAACATTTGTGTGCGCAATTCGTTCACTTCAGACATTCTTTCATTAGCTACAGCCTGTGCAACGCTCATTTTTTCTGACGTAAGTGTGTTTACTTGCGCCATAAGATTATCTTTGTCATTTTGGTCGCATACTTCTAACATAGCTTGTACTTCAGCGTAATTCATTTTAGGTTCTTCAATCATTGCTTCTAACATTCCAATATAAATTGGCATTGCTTTTGCAGTTGCACTAGAAATAATTAACTTTTCATCTTGACTCAAATCATCTCCATCCATAGTTTTTGCTATAATCTCTTGTAATAATATAGAATCTTTAGCCAATTCTGTGCGTAAATCTAAAAATTTTTCATTAATTGTATCCCACTCAGTGTTGTTTAAACGCCGAATTACGCACACAGGTGTGTGCGTTTTCTTGAACCAACCTCTCCATCCTTTTGGTTTTTGGAACTTAGCAAGGCTTGGCAATTCAACAGTTTTTCTTTCCCAGTATTCTCTCTGGACTGCTCCTATGTCTACTAGGGGTGCGTCTAATTGACCTGTTGTGCTTACCATTTACCTACCTACTGTAATGTGAAATCAGCGCTAATTGCAAATGCACTATAGTTTCTGTAATCTCCATTACCTCTAAACTTAATAGTTAATGTATCAACTACTTCTCCACCACCTGTAAGTGGTCGTGTAAAAGAAGTAATAGTTCCATTAGTTAGTGCTATTGAACCTTGCGTACCGAAATCTAATCTCATTAAAGGAATAACTCCGCCGTTTGTTTCTCCTCTGTATATGTCATAAAGTGTTTCATCATGGGCTGTAGCAGTAATTTCTAACGTAATATCTGCTTTACCTCTTGCAATTTTACTATTTTGAACCCATTTGCCATCTACTTTACCAGATATTGGAGTATTGTTGTTGGCAATAGTAAGTGATACAGTTCTTAAATTATTTATTTCTGTAAGTGTTTGGTCTGTATCATTTATAGCAGGAATGTCAACCCCACTACCAGTCATTTTATATATTCCTTTTAACAAATTTTGTGGGTCTGCTGATGAAGCATTGGTTGTACATGTAGCACTTGATGTTCCATCTATAACAGTTTTGAGTGCCTGCATACCACTACTATCATAAGCTGAATTGTCTAAATCTATTACTCCCGTAGCTACAATAGAACCTCCTGTACCATAATTATCATCAGCAGTATCGTCTTCTTTAAAGAAACGCATGTACCTTTCACCAACTTCAATATACTTACCAGCCGTATCTGTAACTACCAAAGCATTATTTACAGACGATGTAGAATAACTTAATGTCATATCTGTTGGTATTAGTGGGTCTGCTGTAGGAGCAGATGGGAATGCTACACCATTATATGTGTCATTTTGGTTAAAAGTAAAATCACCATCATCATCATCTTCACTATACAATGCAGTGCATTGTGCATCTAAGGTTATATAACCTCCAGCAGTGTAATCAGCTTCTAAAGTAGCTTCGTTAACTACTACACCAGTACATAAGGTATGTTGACTTGTAGATAAATCTTTAGCAAGTATAGCGTGTGAATATGTGTCCCCCGTAAGACTATGAGGGACATCTACTGAGCCATAAGCAGTTGTTTTTCCAATAGCATTACCAAGAAGTTCTTGCCAGCCAGTACCTTGACAGGCCACTTTCAAAGGTAACGTAACGTCAATTGGACCACCTGCATGATGTGCATCTGTTGACTGCCCAATACTTGGAACAGGTGTAACGTTCATGTTTACCTGTCTTGGGTCAAATGTGTCCAGTAGACCTAAGTGAAAGAGTTGTGTGTCTGGAGGATTTCCATACGTTGTCTCTACTTCAAATGCTGCTTGTATATCTTGTGCTTTTCTTACCATTATACCACCGCCTCGTAACTTGTGATTTCACAATCGAGAACGTAACGAAACCAGCGTCTAGTCTTATCGGACTGGTCTACTCTTGAAAGCAGCTTTATGTCTGCGTAATTGGCATTTAACGGAGTCATTCCTGATGCTCCAGCTCTAGCGCCTCTAATGATACTTACAACTTCTGAATACAAATCTCTAAGCCTTGCTCTACCTACCTTAGTTGCAATATCTATCGAAATAGTGGCTGTACCTTTGTCAAGGCCATTGCCAACTCCTAAAAAATCATGTGTAGCTGCTACTTCATAACAACGAATCACATCATTTGTTTTTAAATTTACTTTGTTTAAATCCCAAGTATCGCCAATATTTGGTTTTACAGAAGTTCCAGCTATATCATTAACATCCCAATTAGAATCTAACAAAGACGAAACTGTAGTTACAGGGTCGTTTAATTCAGCGTAAGTGACTCCCATTAATCAACCACCCTACCTACTCCAAACCCACCGATAGCTCTTGCCATAGTCATATCTCTGTCTAATCTACCGTTATCTGTAAGTATTTTCATTGCCATATCTTCAAACTTCTGAGACTTAGTAGCGTTATCCATAGAATCATCTGCTTCTTGCATTAGATTTAAATCATCATTAGCTGCAATAGTTGATGCCGTAAAATAAATAGTTGCTAGTTTTATATCTTGTGGAGTTGTAGTGTCACCATATCTATACTTTACATAAGCATCTACGCCTTGTGGACTACTGTTTAGCATATTGTGTGTAGCATAATTTTCTATGTAGATTATACCACGTTCTGTATCTACCCAAAAATCTTTGCCGTTAACATCTGTTACTGAACTTCCCATAGTTTTACTTGCCACATAATCCACATATGCACTACCTTCCCAAACCTGAAGTGTGTCTCCACTACCGCCCGCTAGTGGCAGTATAGGATAATGAGCTAATTGTATTCTACCACGTACATTAATTGCATTAGACCGTACTGTTTGTACTCTTGCACGTTCGTCAGTTACAGTTCTTGCTTTAGCTGTAGACCATGCGTGATTTGTAAGTTCTTCAATACGGCCTTCTGCCATATCAATAAACGCTTCTACATCTGTACTAGTTGGAGTTGTACTACCACTAAAATCGTCAACTTGTAAAAAAGCTGCTACATCGTTTGCTGTACAATAACTTGGCATTACAATATCCTACTGAGCGCTGTATTCATCAACTTTTCGCCAGTAGTTGCTACAACCATACCATTCATGTCGATAGGTTGTCCTGCCATGTTCCAGCCAATTGCTCCAACTGGTAACGTAACATATCCTTGCTGTTGTGCAAGCGGTGGAGGACCACCGCCGTTTGCTGTGTAAAATTGTTCTCCATTAGCTAATGTATCTATAGCTGGTGGTGGCATCTGCCATGCTTGTGGTTGGGCGGTTGCTGTGCCTACACCGAACCATGTCCACGGCTTAAACATACTAGCTCCGCCCTGCATAGGCATCTGCTGTTGCATATATGGGTTTGGCATCATTGGTTGTTGAGTCACGGCAGGAGCTTGTTGGAGTTGGCCATCGCTTCCGTAAGGATTCTGCCAATTTAATACGCTATGATGCGCATTGTCGTCAGTA
>CEPG01015709.1_pt1 | contig 14809 bp, 7 predicted proteins | sample 530551 | NCBI WGS metagenome assembly CEPG01 (sample SAMEA2620384, study PRJEB7988) | marine metagenome | biome: marine biome (ENVO:00000447); feature: surface water layer (ENVO:00002042); material: "saline water (ENVO:00002010), including plankton (ENVO:xxxxxxxx)" | depth 5 m | reverse complement strand
GGCCGCAGCGATTGATGTAATTCCTGCGAGTGTGAATTGTGAATCAAATACGATGTTCTGAGTCAGTGTTGTAGATACCCTTGTTTCGGCCAGAGGTGCCTGAATCATATTATCAACAGCGATCAGAGCCTTAGAGTTCTGTTTCTTAGCCGTGATATGGTGAGATGTACCAATACCAACAGAAGTGAATTCAAAGACCTCAGGATTGAGTTTGTTTGCCTTCGCTGCAGACTCCGCGAACCTGACACTACCGTCACCAATCTTAACGACAAACAAATCTCTAGGAAGTTTGTCAGTTGTACCAATACCAGTTACATTAGTAGTCTTAATACCAATGGCTTCCTCTGTCAAAGAACCACCATAGGAATATGTGACATTCTCACCAGTTACAAAGAAGTGTTCATTGATGAAGAGAATGTTCTCATCAAAGTCAAATGAAGTGGCTTCAGCTCCCTCAAACTGTCTTCTGAAGATTGGAAGACCATCATGTTTCAGGTCAAACGCAGTTCTCAGATCAAGTTTCGTACCTCTATACAAACCTGTTCCTGACTGAACCTGAACATTGTTCAGATCCATTTGTGTTGCGTCGTTGTTGTCGTCGTAGATCTTCTGTTCAATACCGAAGGTTCTAACCTGTACAGCTGCATTTGGATTAGGTGTATAGGTGAGATTGGTGTAGTTAGTCGTGGAGGTAACTCCAATTTGACCAATGCTTCCACCAGTGTAGATATTTGCAAACTCTACGAATGCCTCATTTGACTCAGAAGCGATGACCGCACATTCAAACAATTCATACTGATTGTTCGTTGTATCTTTAACAGATACGATGTAGTAACCAGTCGAATATGGTTCCTCAAACTGAAGGATTGTGTTTGCCGAAGGAGATCCAGAAGCCGAGATGGCCTTATAATTGGAGTTCAGTCTGGACTCACGGAATGTGATAGAAGAAATACCAGTTCCTGTATCAGACAGTGCGATGATTGAAGTATTAGTGGAAACTGCAGTTCCTACATTAGGAGTGAAGTCGAGGACAATATTACCACCAGACAATCTTGCACCGAATGTACCAAATCCAGTAGATGCGTACTGACCAGACTTGGTCTGCATCTGACCATATTCCAACATATGGACATCTGTACCGTCATGAATCAAGTTGATTTCATTTGAGGCAAAATCACCTTCTCCATCCTGTTGAAGTACAACAGCCTTGACAGATCTGTTAGAAGAAGGAATAGTGACAATAGAAGTAGTGACTCCACTAGCGACAGTTGATTGAGTACTGTCCATCAGAGCCACAGTACCAAGTGCGGTACTACCAACACCAACTACATTGTCCTGAATACTGACAGAAACCGTAGAAGTATCATAGATGTTGTTGGCGAACTTAATTGGGTGGAACTGAAGGTTCCAACCATCAGCCGTTGAGAAATAATCAAAGTATCCAAGTTCAGGATATGTCTCCATGGTTGCATACTCTTGCATGTAACCAATCTGTTCATTCTGAATTAGAGATACGATAGAGGACTGTCTCTCATCGGTAAAGATTCTATCTCTTACAAAGGTAAAGACCTTGTTGTAGATATCATTGAAGTTGAATGCCTCAATATCACTGTACTTTGTAGGTCTTTCATTACTGAAGAACTCACCAGAGAAGTCATCAATGTCCAGAACTCTGTTACCAACTGACTGGAAGTAATCAGAAAGAATTCTGTTCTCAAAGAAGATCTCATCCGAAGTAACCTGACCATTGATCAAGTTATTGTTTTCAGTCACAAAGTCAAAGTCATAGAAACAATACAAAGCTGCAACACCGACAATATCGGTTGTAGTCTCTACATTGGAATCAAATGGTTGTGCAACACCCAGTGGAATTTCTTCCTCTGATACAACCTGAAGATCTGAGAACTCTTTGTAACCAGAGATGTGGTTCAAAGATGCTACGGGATCTTCCCATCTATCATAAGGAACTTGTGATTGGATGGAGTAGGAGAAACTCTGATAATATTCGTTATTAGGAATTCTCTGAAGATTATCGTTCAGGAAACCAGTTGCCTTCTGCCAACCATAGGTAATTGTTGCACCAACACCTGTAGTAATCTCAGCGTCAAAATCAAGTTTAGAACGAATGACAGCCTGAGTGTCAGATGTCAAACCTCTGACTGTTTCATTAAGTGAGTATTCTTTAGGAGTATCAACTTTAAGAATCTCGGTTACATTATTCCATGACTCAACTCTTCCCGTACGCTTACCTTGATACAGAATTACCTCATTCTCGAAGAAGTTGTTCTTCGTCACTTTGGCATCAAAGATGGGGAAGTGAGTTACAGGAATTACTCTACCTGCAGAGATATCAAGATCAACCTGTCCTGGTACATCTGTATCATTCAGATAATCCTTGAGTGAGTAATCAACATATGCACCAGGTCCACCACCAAGGTTAGCATCAGATGCTGTGACAGTGAAATACTGATAACTGTAATCTTCAGAGTTATATCCTCTAGCTGTAGAACCGACACCAACATTGAGGTTCTCAACGAAGATCTTAGATCCCACATTGTATGGGAAAGCACTTGCGTCACTGAATGTTGAGTCAAGCATAAGCCTGACACTCTTAGTGGATGAAGTGTAGATTACATTAGAAATACCAACACCATTGGAGTTGTTGACTGGAATGATTTCTGGAGTTACATTGTAAAGACCAGTGGTGTTCTTGTTGATAGTAACTGAGGTGTCACCAAGATGATAGAAGATATCGAGGTCTTCTACTTTGTTTCTAGTGAAACCATCAAGAACGACCAGATCAGGAGCCACAAGATAATTTCTACCACCAGAACTAATACCGATGGATTCAAACGAAGTCAGAGACTCAAGTTCAAGAATTTCAGGTGGGTTAGCAACTGGTCTAAGTGTCTCATCAGTAGGATAGTCAAATCCGATTCTGTGAGAGTTGAACTTAACCCTCTGAATCCTACCAATGTTGTTACTGTTGGCCTTGAGGATTGCTCCAGAACCATTGTCACTGATGATTGTAGAAATTCCAGGAATTACTTCGTAGTTTGCACCTTGATCAAGAAGATTTACACGACTGATAGGTCCAGATGCAGTCAAAGAGGTTGTCTCATACTCAGAAATAGCATTCTCAACATTATACAGTTGAACATCAGGTGTTTCACTAATATTGTAAGTAAATGTTGTGTCACCAACACCAGTCAGAGTATAAAGACCATCATACTTAGTCTTCTCTACATTGATTGAATTGTTGGAGTTGACATCAGTGTCAATAACAATGTCGTTCTTAACATCAGTGATGATATCATTATTGATAGGAACAAACTTGTACCACAGATTATTTGGAACTTCGTCAGAGATGGTGAGAGTGACATGTGCATCAACATCAATACCAGCGTTTCCAGAACGAGTGACTTCAAATGTGGATGTAGTTTCTGTGGTGTCAAAGATATTAGAGTAATCACTATCAGTAAAGAATCTTAGTTCAAATGCAGTATATCGAACACCACTAACAACGAAGGAAAGTGAAGAGTCGGAGAGATCAAACTTAAGTTTCTCATTTCTCTTTGCAGTAAGAGGAGGATTGACCTTCAGTAGAGTACCAGTTCCAGTCGAAGTGATATCCTCAACTTGTGGTCTAGATTCTGACAGTTGATACTTTTCTTTGATCAACTGAACTGAATTACTATCATAAGGATAGACATAGTACAGTGTGTTGTGGGTCAAACCACCGATTGCAGAACCACCTTGTCTGTACAGAACTCTATCACCCTCTTTAAAATCATGACCAGTGATCGTGATTGTATTCTTGATGATATTTGTTGTTGTGATACTCTTAGGATCAAATACAATCCTTCTGGTGGAGTTATCATACTGAACATTGATGGTTCTAGTGTTGGTTGGTTTGACTGTCATATAGACATTGTCACCAGTCTCTAGACCATGTGTACTGGATGTGGCTACGTTGACTGTAGTAACTGTGACATCACCAGTCAGAACGTTATCCTTGTCAGTTACGAAACTATGGTAGTCATCACCAGGTACAGACGTAAACATCAGGAGACCACTGGTGGTTCCTACACCAACATACTCACCTTCTGTTCCAAGACCGATCTTATTCGTTGACAGACCAATAAAGTCTCTGTTTACTGGGCCAGCGTAGAAGAAGTCATAGTCATCGAGTGTCTTGAATACGGTAGAGATGCCGTTCCATGCACCAATTGCAGTTCCACCCTGTTTGTTGTAATACAGTCTGTCATTTACATTCAGACCGTGATTGGGAAGGTAAATTTGTTTTGCAGGAATGAACTTCTGTGTAATACCAACACCAGGGTTGGAGAATACAATTGTACTACCGATACCAACTGTACTTACACCGACAACCTCTTCGGGAATGAAGTAGTATTCCTTGTTGACTTCGAGTGCAACAGAAGTCTTCAGAGCTCCGACATTGATACGGAACTTACGGGGATCTTCAAACAGAATGGATGTGTTGGTATGAGCCAACCCACAAGATATTCCATCATACTCTCTTCTAACTCTGATTCTTCTAGATCTTGCGTCAATATTCAGAACTTTTACATTTTCTGTGCCGATACCGAGAATATCATTCTCACGGAGTGTGGGATATCCCAGATCTCCAGAGATGTAGAAGTAAGTAGTAAGACCAGTCTGACCAGTTGTGCCAACACCAAGTGTCAGAACAAAGTTATCGGTCCTAATACCGATTCTGGCATTGACAGTACCAGAGTAACCATTGAAGGTTGTGGAAAGACCAGAGATAGTTACATTCTCAAAATTAACAAAAGGAATAGGTTCTGTTGAGAATCCAATGAATTGATTGAGACTCAGAATAGTTCCAAACTCGATGTTCTCTACTTGAGTTTGATCATAATTCAAATAATTGATATCAGAACCTGTTACCCTCTCAACTCTGGCTTGAGCATCAAAACCACCAGTAGCCTCATTTACAAAGTTGATACGGTCATTGACTTTGTAATTAATACCACCAGTCGTGATACCGATAGATTCAACATAACCCTTAGATGCACTTACAACATCCAATGATTGATGTCTTTCCTTATCAGAATTGAAGACATATTCGTAACCACTATCATCATCATTAGTGTGATATGCCAGTGTGTTTCTAAACCACTCACCATCTTCAAAGTTGTAATCAACTTGATTACTTTCGACCTTGAAGTTGTTGATATTGGGTTTTGAATAGAAACTATCACCAATCAGATATGGATATACAGGTCTCTTGTAGTTCTTGAATGGTCCAGTAGAATCTACAGAGAATGTATTAAGTGTGGAGAAGTAACAATATCTACCCTTGGGATAATCGGGAGTGACACAGAAACGTCCATTGTGTTCATCAAGGTCACCTCTATCAGTGAAGATGTGATCCTCTACAAAGTAGCCAAGAGGGAACAGTGATGTGGGAGGTCTGTTTGTTGGATTGTCAATAAGTTCATAACCAGAGACCATCTGAGAGATGTTACCACCCTGAGGGTCGGTGAAACCATAAGGCCCATAGATGGGATTACCATCATACGCCCAACCGATAATAGGAGAGTGATAAGAACTTGTTCTCTCAACACCACCAGACAATGTCAGATCACTAATACCATATTGTGTCTCACCTGATGATGAGTTGACATATGTGTTAGATCTTAGTGGTCTAGGAGCGTAGAGGTGAGAAATCTCAAGAGAGGTATCATCAATACTTTCACTTACGAAACAATCATCTACATCAATGTTTTCAAAATCTCTTTCAAAGACATTGACATTCCAGTTTCTAATGACAGCCTCAGCAGATCCATCCTGACCTGCAGCTCTTACTTCAATCTTCGTGCTTCCAGAGATATAACCCAATCCACCATTCTGAACAGAAACAGAGACAATTCGTCCATTGTCAATGATTGGTGTCAGGGCAGCAAATCCACCCTCACCATGAATGATGAGGTTAGGAGGAGAGTTATATTCGGAACCACCATCATTAACAACAACATCAACAATTCTTGAATTACTGATGATTGGAGTAAGTTGTGCATCCTTACCACTCTTGAACTCAATATTGGGTTGTCTGTTAAAGTTGATAATCTCAGAGGAGCCATAAGAAACACCATTAGATGTAAGGTCAACAGAGTGAATAGATCCTCTAAACAATGGTTGAGCTTTACACTGGAAGTCTTGTCCTGCAACAGTGTTTACACCGATGGGGCCATTGATGGTGAACTCGATTGGGAGATAGTTGAAGCTACCATTTCCAATGGTTTTGATGTCCACCAGAATGTCTTTATCATAGTAGAACCTCTTGTCAGTGTTACCAGTTCCTACCAAAGACAGGGAGAAGTTATCATCATCTACCTTAACGACGTAGTACTCTTCAGATGTGGAAAGTCCTTCGATACCACTAGATGTAGTGGAGTACTTGATAATTTCACCAGACGAGTAACCATGGTTAGTAATCTCGAAACGATTCTGTGCAGTATTGATACCTGCTGCAGGAATGTTTCTCTTTCTGTTTTTATATCCACTACCAGGGTTTGTGATAACAATATTAGATACAATCGATCTACCACCGACAGCTGTGATTGCATGAACACCAGTTCCAAATCCCTGAATATCAACGGTATTGATTCCGGCTGCTGCATCTCTTACAGTCTTGTGGAGTTTGATTGTGGATGTATCAACAATTGACACATGATAGTATGCATTTGTTGAAAGACCAACGATGGGTGTACCATCTTTGGCGTCATACTGAACTTTATCTCCTTCATTCAATTTGTGGAAGGTCGAGAATCCAATCGTATCATTACCGATGTTGACTCTCTTTGCAGTAAACTCAGAGTTGAATGTGAGTGAGTGAACAATACTTGTCATGTTCACTTCAGCCTTGGCCTCTACATCTGGAGAGCCACCACTGATTGTGACGGTAGGAGGTTCCAGATAATCAAAACCACGGTCAATGATATTGATACCTTCAAGACTACCTTCAACGGATACAACACCTTCTGCACCACTACCATAACCATCAACAATGTCCAATACAGGAGGGTTGATGACATCGTATCCTTCACCAGCACCAGTAATCTCAAGAGATCTGATGTCTCCATACTTAATTGAATCACTGGACTTATAATTCAGAATCTCTACACCATTGATGAGAATACCTGTATAACCAGGATCAGTCTCATAATTACCAGACTTATTATCAGGTGTTAGAATCTCTCTGACAATACTCTGTGGAGAAACGTTTTTGTTAGAGAAATCAAAGTAAACGAATTGATTATCAACAACTTCACCAGAGAGACTTACATATTTGTTAGAGAAGATATCAGCTCTAGATCTTGCAAGTTTAAAACTCGTTGAGTTTACTCTCTTAATGTAATAAACATTTTCGTCTACATTCTGAAACTTACTTTCAGTTTCTTGTGTGATTGTAATACCATCAGGAGAGATGGTAGTGGTTTTGATAATACCAGGTTTGTAGATAATGGCATCACCAGTGACGAATCCATGGTCACCACTTGTAGCTACGACCAGGGTCTCTTGATCATCAGAACTTCCACTGAATGTGATCTTCTTGTCGTAAGGATCAGTGAAGATATTGGAATAGTTTGGAATTGAGTTAGATGCAACTGCAACATCACCATTGAACTTCTGATAAACGTTTTGAACGTTTCCGATAAACTCATTGAGTTTAGGATACTTACCAGAGTCACCCTTCAGGATTTGGTTTTCTACTTTGTTGTATTGAATACTGCCAATGTTGGCAGCCAGTTTTGTCAGGAATGATGTGGATGAAGAAGAACGAATAACAACACCAGGGAGTTGAAGACCACTGTTACTGATCAGAATGATTTCATAACCAGGTCTCAGGAAGTGGTTGTCAAACAAAGTGATGTTGTAAGACTGTTCGAGTTCGTCAACCAGGTCAATACTTTCAATATTCCATTGAGTCTTAACATTGGAATACCAGTTCTGAGATCTCTCATCACCTCTCTCGATACCAAGAGATTGAATATTGATTGTATCACCTTCCGCATAAGAATAGGAATCATCATTCAGTTTGAATTCTTTAAGTGTTGATGTAATACGAACCTGAATGGGGTTACTGGTATCAACTCCGACATATGCATAGGACTGATCATCCAAACGAATATTCGTCTTCTTTACGAATTCTTCGGCAACACCAGATACATTAAAGAACTGGTTGACACTCTTACCAGTATATGCAATTGCAACAAGGTCACCAACCGAATCTTCAAGAACAAGATTACCAGTTTCAGGGAATCCGATAGTAGAATCAACATCAATAATGGTTACACCTGCACCAATCGTGTTGAGAATTTTGGTTTTAGGGTTTGGTTGAAACTCACCAAAGATAGATCCCCTAACACTGATGTCACGAGCAAAACCATAGTCAATAGAAACCTGATAGTATTGACCATCACCAAAGGTGATAGGGTTGACATCAGATACTGAACCCCTGGCTCCTGTAGAGTCTTGGAACAATGTGAGGTTCTTGAGTTGAAGAGGATCACCGATGATACTCTCTACGACATAATCCTGTGTGACTTTATAGTCGGCATCAGAAGGTCTGAACAGGAATTCACTTGGTTTGATGATTTCAACTTCTTCACCAAACAAAGCTCTGAACAGAATCTTGAAAGATTGATCTGTACCTTTTGATTTGTAGAAACTATCTACGTTATAGATGAAGTTTCTTTGATCAACACCAGAGTTTAGTGATCTCTCATTAAATCCTGGAACCACCTGGTTCTTCAGTTTCTTAAAGAACTCCTGAAGAAAGATGATGTTGAGGTTTTGGATGGTTGCACCATCCTCATGAGTATCGGTCTCAGTGTCCTCAAAGGTCAGAGAGTCCGGCATATGTCCAGAGACATAAGTCGTGATACCACTGAACCCTCTGGTACAATTTACAAAAGAATTATTACTAATCGACTCATAATGAATAATCTCATCATCAATCTTGATCAGACCATTGGTCTCAGGAAACCCATCGGTAAAGTCTGTAAGGGATGATGTGGGGATGGTTGTGGCAGTGTAATCCAGGTCACCATTCAAGGTGGTCGAGGACTTGAGGTCAAACAACTGATCAACTTTCACATATTGATCAATATTTTGAATCAGGTCAAAGGTACCACCTTGATATTCCTGAGACTTATAGTATTGTTTGAAAAACTCTGGAAGAAGAGGGAAGTCCTCCAGAACATATCTAGGAAACTGACTCTCAACAATATCCTGGAACTTGACTCTATCGACTGCCATTTTCTGATATTAGTAGTTATATGTACTGGTGGACGAAGATGATGTATATGTGGTTGTAGTACCAGGTGTTGCCAATTGTGGGTTGACTGTAGGAATCGAAACTCGATTTTGGATCTGAGCGGCTCCTGAAGTACTATCGTCAGATGATGAAGTCGAAGTTCCAGATGAGATGACTGGAGCTCTTCTTACCAACGAAGTGATGACACTAGAGGAAACAATGTAGTTTGTTCCCGATACGTCACTACCAGATTCAATTCGATCTGTTACCATATTTACAATGGTATTGAAGGGGTCTAATTGGAGATACAAATCCTGTAGTCCAATGACATCATTAGAGTAAGGTGTAGCTGAAACCTCAACAATATTAGTTCCACGGAATACCTCTGTAGAAATAATTTTGATTGGGTTCAACTTAATTTCACCCTTAATATAATCAACAGTACCAATCGATCTTCTCAGAATGACAGGTTCAGTTGGAGAGTTGAGTTTGAACAGGAAGACTGTTCCTGTCTTCAGGTCTTGGTTGGGTGTGTCACCCAAGTAAACGGTTTCAGAGATACCACTTACTTTGAATCCCGATGAACGAATGTTGTATCCAATTTGTCCACCATGTGTACCGTGTCCGTGATTCTGAATCGCGAAACGATTACCAAAACAAATCTCATATTCAGCGAACTGATTCAAAGAGGCTTCCATGTCTCTTCTCATCTGTACAGTCGTGATATTAGAAGTGATAGACTCATGACTATTGTCAATCACACACTGGAATTTACTGTACTTAAACCTTGCTCCAAACTTATTTAACTCAGTTGAATTAGCGTATGCATTGATGTTCTGAGTAATCAAGTTAGAAACGAAACTTGCGTTAGGAGCTTGATTTGAGTTGTAGTAAACATTTGAAAATGTCTCAATGTACAAATACTTGAGATCAATGATATCAACCTCAATTCCTGCAACAGAGTACTTACTGATCTGACTCTTGATATTATTCTTAATAGCACTTGAAAGGAATACACCGTTCGTAGGTTTGATACTTACGAAGACTTTTCCATATCGAGGTGGTGTCAACTCTTCACCACCAAAGGCTGAGATGGATTCCGTCTCAGGATAGATCGTGGGGATGATTGCCTCAAAGTCGGCTGATGTAACGGCTCTATTTTGTGAGGAGTAGATCTGTGGTGCAAACTTCTTGATCGACTCTACACTTTCAATTGGACTACCACCATAAGAGTTCTCGTTCACTGAAATCAGTGAAACACCACCAGATATAGTGTTACCATTATTATCTCTCAGTGATCCTGCAAATCTCAGACTACTTACTCCATTACCAGATTCTCCATCAGTAATGATGTAACTTACTTCAATGTAGTTGGGTTCTTGTACTGCAACACCGAAGACTCCGTCTCCGAACATAACCTCATATCTCTCACTATCAATTTCTTGGAGGAAGTATACGGGTGAGTTATTAGTTACATCAAACAGACTATCAAATTGTTTGAAGGTTCTCTGAACTGTAGAGGTCTGACTCTCTTTGACCGTGACTCTCATCAGAGATGTATCGACCCCTGGATTGGGAAGAATGTATCTTTGATTCTTATTTCGAGAAGATACGTTGAATGTTTGTTTAATCAGAGTTCCCTGGTAGATGTCAACATCAATGAAGTTTGCATAACCGTCACTATCGACGGCAACTGTGACATCGTTGGCGATTGAAAATATCAGGTTGTTGTTCGTTAAGTTATCCTTACGACTTGACAATGCTACAATACCAGCCTTCAGAGTAACCGTTGTGGCTGTAGTACCAGTTACATCAACTGAGAATGAAATATTACATACAGATGCCTTTCTAGACCTAGGGAGATATCCAACATTACGTGCCAGTGATACAACGTTCTCTCTCAACGTTGCACTATCAATGAACACTTCGTTCGTCACCATATTGGCGTTATACGAAGTGATGTAAGTGTTGTATGCTAAGGTGTTAATGATCGTAGATAAGTTCGATCCCTCAAAGTCATAATCCGTGAAATTAGAATTAGCACGAAGATAGTCTTGGATAGACCCTTTGATCTGATCGAAATCTAGATTACTAAAGTTAACTAAAGGCATCTTACCTGGTAGGTACTAAGGCAAAGGATAGTTGTTGTGGGTCAACATCAATACCAATGATGATGTACTTGATGATAATATCGTATTGATTCTCATCAAAGTCAGGTGTGACCTGGACCTCTTCAAGTTTCACTCTAGGTTCAAAGTTTTTGATGGTGTCTTCAATCTCTTCTTTGAGAGCAATTGATGTAATGTTGTCCATGGGTTCAAACAACAATTCACTTACCCTAGAACCCAACACAGGATTGAAAGGTACATCACCAGGACTCGTGAACACCAAATTACGAACCGAACGAGCAATGGCAGTAGCATTCATCAGTGGAATCAGATCATCGTTTAATGGATTGATCTGAAAACTTGCACTGATGTCTTTAAAGCCTTTACTTACTCTTTCGGCAGGCACTAGGTTGATACAACTATTCTGCCTTATTTAGAAGGCTAATCTTCGGTTAGAGTTATCTGTTCAGCACCACAAGTGCAGATATGATCGGGATCAGAACAATCAGTTGTTTCAAAAAGACCGTCAGTGTTTTGTCTTCTTTTATTTCGTGGAGTTTGGTCATCGTTAGCGATTTCCCTGAGGAATAGTTCGTCACTCATTTTCTCTCTCCTTAGCAGTTTTCCAGAAGTATTCGTCCTCACGACCCATACCCAGTCTTTCAAATCCATTCTCTACAGAATAGAACTCAGTCGATACCTTGAAATCAGGCATCTTGGGATCTACAGGTGTGAGACTATTATCAAAGATTCTCATTCGATTGTTTGGATACAAGGCATATTGACCATTGTCCAACTCAATCAGGTTATGAGACTTATGTTCAGCAGGATTCTCAGATGTTGCATAATCAATCACATCAGGATCTGCATGATAGTTGTCGATGGTACAAATGTATGTACCCTTTTGAATTCCATGATCTCTTGTATATAGTTCAAAGTCCATCGATCCGATGAACTGTTTTGCAATACTTACGACACCATAATCCATACAGTTCCAAAACTGTAGGTTTGGTAGGTTCATGTCAGGGTCAGGTGTCACTGGTTCTGACAGGAATGCACTAATTGGTAACTTATCATACATTGCGGCATACTCAGGGAGATATGTCTCAAAGTAGAATGCACGTCCTGGGATAGACTTACAAGACACCCAGACCCCCTTGACGAACTCGCCGTGACCAGATTGATGGTCAGTGAGGTATTCCTTTCTTACCCATACTTCAACCGATGGGAGGTTGCAAATCAAAGAAGCCATATGCAATAAAAAAGACCCTAATATGTAGGGTCTGTAATATTATCGTCCTTGACCACGGTAACGCTTCTTCTTGGCGTTTCTTGAAGATGCTGCGTACTTGGTGTGTTGTCCTGAACCCTGACGGGTTTTCTTGGGGGTCGCTTCGATGAACGTTGTACCCAGTAGAGACTTTTTAACTTTTGCCATAATTTACCTCAGATCACACGAGTTTTTTCATGACCCACACGAATACGAGGGTCACACCAGATATCATAACCTGCCTCAATTGCATCGAGACAGAACGATACGTCTTCACCACACATATCCTGAACAGCTCCAGATTCAAAGACCTGCATCTTAGGAGCGAACCAGGGATACTTCATCTTCTCATTCTCGAAGACACCCTTCTGAATCATGACCCAACCAAAACCAGTGTAGTCAACAGTGAAAGGCTTCTTACGTTTCTGAATACCATCAACCATCTCGTGGTTCATGACACCACCATTGGAACGGAAGTCATCCTCTTCCAACCAGTGTGCCACAGAGGTGGTACGACCATCTTCAGTCGAATACCATCCAGCCACAATCTCTTTCTGATTGCCTTCTGCATCGATGGCCATGTCACAGAGTTGCCAGAACTTCTCAGTGTTGAAGACAATGTCACTATCAATCCAGAGTTGATAGTCATACTCCAGTTTACCGTCCCAGGGAATCTGATCAGGACCACGGAGTACGTTAGCACCCAGACACTTACAACGAGCAAAGTTCACCATGGAACTATAGTCTTGAGAGATCTGAATACTCATCTGGTTTTGAACCATGTCAAAACACAGTTGAACGAAGTTCTTCATAAAGGTGTATGAACAACCACGACCTGGCAGACAGAAGACAACTGTCTTACCACGCATTCGTTCTTTAATGGCAGTATAGTCCCAGTCTGGTGTATTCTCCTTTTTATTACCAGTCTTAGGCTTTGCCGCTTTTACTGTAAATCCTTTGGCCATGAGTTAGAAATCACTCCATTTCATTCATCATTATACACGATATTTAGAGGCATTGTAAAGGGGTTCCGAAGAACCCCCTATGATTAATAACTTACATCTTCCAATTCCCTTCGGTGGTCACATACCTCGTAATCGACTGGAACCTTTTCGTGAAAGTAATATTCCCATAGTCCATTGAATGAATCCTCATTTAGATTTGAGTGAAGACATACTCCGTCCGAATAAATGTGATAAACCTTACTCAACATGTTACCTCCTTTAGGTACACACTATCTATCGTATCATGTCGATGTCTGTTTGACCATCCCATGTTTCAACTGATGTACGAAGACGACCTTCTTCCTTCAGTTTGTTGTATCTCTTCGTGGCCTTCTTTCTCCAATACTCAATCAGTGTATTGAGTTCATACTTGTGGAAATTGACAGGATCAGGGATAAGAGTGTCCTCCTGACCCAAGATGACCTCACGACTGTTTTTGTAGCCGTAGTTGCAAGAGAACGTCCTCTTACGTTCCGTTAGGTTCTTTGCGTAGGTGATGGTCTCCATGAAGTCTTTCTTCTCATCAGGGTATGCCTTCATGGCCTTCTTCACCTCTGCCACCCACTTGGTTTGCATCTTACGTTTCCGTGATGATGCCGTCAGTGGAACGAGGTGTTCATTGTTATTACGGATCTTGAAGTAATCACACAGGTGTTCATACAACTCACCTTGAATCAAAGGTACAAGATCACTGATACTCAGACCAATGTACTTGATATAAGGTTTCAGACCATCATACTGACTACTGGCTTTAGAACTACCATAGAGTGATGTGGTTTCAAAGAATGCCAGATCTGTACCATACTTCTCATCAAACTGTCTCTTCATCTCATGAGAACAACACAGAAGAGACAACAACTTACCACCCAGGTAGTTGTAACCAAAGGGTTGAGTGGGAACAATATTAAAACCCATCACCATACGATGATTGAGATGTTTCAGTTCTGCAACTTCACCCAACAAGTCATTACGAGGTTTGGAGTATGTGGTAGGAGAACCCATACGAATCATACCGACATACTTACCCGTCGTGGTCTCTTCAATCAACCAACGCAACTTACGACCAGGAATACTTCTTTCAATCTGATTACTACCCGTCAGTTCCAACAGGTTACTAAAC
>CEPG01001846.1_pt1 | contig 14899 bp, 6 predicted proteins | sample 530551 | NCBI WGS metagenome assembly CEPG01 (sample SAMEA2620384, study PRJEB7988) | marine metagenome | biome: marine biome (ENVO:00000447); feature: surface water layer (ENVO:00002042); material: "saline water (ENVO:00002010), including plankton (ENVO:xxxxxxxx)" | depth 5 m | reverse complement strand
TATGGCTAGGCATTGCTGAAAAGGGTGTGCCGACGCCCCTGCCATAGTGTCTTTCGGCATTGGGTGCAAATATGAATACGATAGAATTTTTAAGGTGGGTGTTACCCCCCGAAGGAGTGTACGTCCTTTTCAGAAATAGTTTGGCTGAAGGCAGACACCGACAAGCATACTTTCATTCACTGGAAGATTTAGCCGAGGCCGCAGACTATTACGACAGTGAGGGGTGGGATACGTACTTCGCTGTAAGTAATTACAAGAAAGAGGGTACACGCAAAGGCGAAGACGCTAGCAAGATTAAGGCGTTTTTCTTGGATCTGGATTGTGGGCCAGAGAAAGAGTTCCCTACGAAGAAAGCCGCACTGCAAGAGCTTCAGAGGTTCTGCGCTGCAACGACATTACCAAAGCCACTCATGGTGGATTCGGGGCGTGGGCTACATGTTTATTGGGTTCTTACTGAACCTGTAGCGGTAGAACAATGGAAAGTGGTGGCTGACCGATTCAAAGCCGTGTGTGCAGAGCATGACTTTGATATAGATACATCAGTGCCAGCCGACACCGCGAGGGTGTTACGTGTGTTAGGTACTCACAACCACAAGTCAGAGACTCCTGCCCCCGTCAAGTTAGTGACCACTGTGCCGGATGCAGTTAACTTCGATTGGTTTGCCAGTAAGATTGGCTTAGACACGATACCAGTTCCTCAAAAACGTGTAAGCGAAGACGGGCCAGCTAGCTTACGTGACGCATTACTACGTAACATAAAGTATAGCTTCAAGGACATACTTCTAAAGTCTCAGGAAGGCACAGGCTGTAGGCAACTAAAACGCATAATAAGTGGGCAAGCCGAAGCAAGCGAACCTATGTGGAGAGCAGGACTATCTATAGCCAAGTTCTGCGAGGACGGTGAAAAAGCGGCACAGAAAATATCAGAGAAGCACCCTGAGTATACGCCAGAGCTTACGCTCAAGAAGTTAGATTTGATTAAGGGGCCGTACCGCTGCACGACGTTTGATGAAAGCGAGGCGGGTGTATGCATCGAATGTCCTCACTGGGGCAAAATAAAGTCACCGTTGCTTTTAGGTAGAAAGATCGCTGAAGCCGAACTAAGCGAAGATGGCACCTATAGTGAAGACTCTGACTTGTTTGAAGATAATCTATACGACGTAGATAACACCCCAGAATACGTTATACCAGCATACCCACGTCCGTATTTTCGAGGCGCATCTGGCGGCATCTACGTCCGTAACGTCAGCGTGGACGGAGAAGTAGACGAGAGAGTTATCTACCACAATGATTTGTACATAACGAAACGGCTGCTAGATGTAGAAGCCGGTGAGTCAGTTGTGTTTAGGTTACACCTACCAAAAGACGGGGTACGTGAGTTTACGTTACCGCTCACTGCGGTTATTTCAAAAGAAGAGTTCCGAAAGCAAATGGCAATGAATGGCGTTGCCGTTCCTAGAATAGATGACTTGTTGCAGTATATGGTTACTTGGATAAATGAACTACAGGCCACTTCTACAGCAGACATAGCGCGGCGACAGTTCGGCTGGGTGGACGAGGAAGCGACTGCATTTGTTGTGGGTGACAAAGAAGTACGCGCTAACGAGATAAAGTACAACCCGCCATCCACGCCCACAGCGGCTCTGATCCCGTATTTTGAACCCAAAGGCACCTTAGAAGCGTGGAAAGAGATGGCTAATTTCTACAACACTAGGTCGGATCTAGTGATGCACCAGTACGTGGTAGGCACTGCATTCGGCGCACCCCTCATGCACTTCTTACCTCAGAACGCTTGTGCGTTACATGTACACGCCAACATAAGTGGGTGTGGCAAGTCAGCGTGCATGAAAGTAGCTGCATCAGTGTGGGGCGCTGTTAAAAACACGATGTTAGATGAACGTGATACTGAGTCTATGAAGTTTAATCGTGCAGAAGTGCTGCATAACTTACCGTTCTACATAGATGAACTAACAAACGAGAAAGACGACAAGTTAAGTGACCTAGCGTACCAACTATCTTCTGGTCAGCAACGAGGGCGTATGGCAGGTGGAGCTAATTTAGAGCGGGTGCGTGGAGAACCGTGGAAGTTCTTATCTGTTACTTCTGGTAACTCTAGCGTCATAGAAAAAATTAGCGCAAAGAAACAGCAGCCCAAAGCTGAAGCGCAACGTATGCTGGAGTGGCCCGCTCAGAAAGTGTTTGACTCTGTAGAAGATAAACGTATGACGGATGCGTTTGAGGCAAAGTTAACAGCGAACTACGGTCATGCAGGAATACCTTACATTCAATGGGTCATACAGAACGTAGAAGAAGTAAAGCAGAAACTCCGAGAAGTACAGGTTCGGGTGGATACCACAGCAGGACTCAAGGCAGAGAATAGGTTCTGGTCAGCAGGGGTTGCTTGCACACTTACAGGCATCTTCTTCGCCAAGAAACTAGGACTACTGGACTACGACGTAGAAGAAGTCTTTAATTGGTCAATGAAGTTACTTGAAGCTAACCTCAACGCTGTAGAGAACATGAGCGTGTCTGTAGAGCAAACATTAAACGAGTATCTATACGACAACTACAGCAACATCCTGATGATTAAGAGCACTGATGACTTGCGTAGTAAGCAAGCAGAAAGTAATGGCTTAGATAAGCTCGTCATACCCGATGCCGTACCCAAGATTAAGTTGGTAGCCCGATACGAAACTGACCTAAAGAAAGTCTACTTGCTACCTAAACCTTTGAAGCTATGGTGCTCTGCACAGCAGATAAACTACAGTGCATTCATAAGTGACTTGAAAGCTAAGATGGGTGCAAAGCGAGACAAGGTGCGTTTAGGTAAAGGCACCCTGCTCAAACTAGACCCACAAGACGTTATAGTGGTGGCTATAAAATCTTTTGATAAAACACGCGGGACACAGGATGACCTTGAAGCAGAAGTTTGATTTTGAAGTTCACATAACTACCGCCAAGTATATATCTGCGGAAGCTGAGACTTTGGAAGAAGCAGAGGTGTTAGCAACAAACGAGGCACGTAAACACATGGGTGCTGATTGGAAAGCCCTGCACATCTACCCTGCGGGGGCTTCAGATAAGTGTTTGGTAGAAAAAATAGCGCCTGATGGATAAAGGCGTATTACGGCTACACGATCTTAACCCCGATGGTGTGCGTATTGTTGTTGATTGGGGGTCTATGGTAGCTGGCAGTTCGGTATTTGTACCGTGTATCAACACAACCAAAGCCCTAGAACAAGTTAGACGTATCTGTGTAGACCGATTTGAATGGCAAATTAAAGCAAAAAGTTGCTTTTCTGGGTCATTTCTGGGTGTTCGCGTTTGGAGATTAACGTGATACCATCCGCGTTGATAAGGTCATGGTCTCCTTACCTTCCGGTCTTATCTCCCTCCTGCCCCTTGTCGTAGTCCCCGTCTAGCGGCAAGGGGCTTTTACAGCCCCAAGTCTTCCCATATTGTCAATGTATCGTCGTACTCACTAGCACTTCGCTTAAGATCATTGAACATTCTTGGGTCAAGAGTCACACCAGAGTACATCTTCTTTGTAGTACGCATGTGCTGGGCCATAGATCGCTTGATCGTATCGGGTGTGATTTTAAGACTAGGAAACTTACGATTAAATTCATTCATCTTTTTGCGTATCTCTCTAGCTTCAGAGAAGTTACCAAAACGATTCGCAACATAGTATCTACGTAACAAGTTAGTACGTTGACTGTTACCTGCCCTCGATAACTTCTTCAACTGCGCGTTCACAGCAAGCTGTCGTGTGTATTCGGACGGAGCAAACCCAAGGAATTGCCCCACTAACAACGGTGCAGGTAGATCCTTCACTATGGCGTCACCACGCTGCGTTAGCGCACCCTCATTGTAGAATCGGTATGACTTGATAGCGTTGCGTATGGCTGCGGGTGACATGGCTTCTATGCCTCTAGCGAACTCACCTTGCTGGAACATCTTTTCAAAGCCTCGTTCCATCTGCATACCCACACCCACAACAGGGCCACCAAGCACTTCAATCATATCGAAGAAGAGCGATTGGTCTTTTTCTATGAGCCTGTCCCTAAATATGAGATCAGACAGTCCCATACGGCTAGCTACATCCACACCCAAGAGGTAGTTACCTATACCACCATAGAACCCTTCACCTATGGCTTTGCGTACCACTGTGTCTAGTTCTTCGTCTTCGTCACCCTTTAACGTGTTGTATACAAGCGCCACTGCGCCGAAGAAGGGAAGTCCTTGTGCTCCAGCAACTATAGCCGATCCACCAAGCACCCCTGCAAATTGGTAGCGTGCGGCTTGCTTCTCTGCTTTTGTGCCTCGCACAGAATTGTTAATGAGACTGCCTAGCAACTCCATCATCTGCACACCGTACCGCTTATACAGGAAAGCAACTTTGCCTACTCCTGCCTGTGCAAGTCTCGGTGCGGATGCTGCGGCTGTACCGCCGTTGGTAAGTTCGACTTCATAGATGGCAAATTCAGCGGCTTCGCGCATAGCAGCGTTGTCTATCTTTCTACCCGCTCTCTTCATGGAGTCCAGCATCAAACGGTAGGAAGCAGCCAGTGCAACCTGTCGAGTCATACGCTCACCGTGGTGAAACAAGAATCCAGATACAGCGCCGATTTTACCGCGCACACTGTCGATCTCGTCCAGATCAAGCATGTCGTAGACAATAGAACGGTTTAGCTGACCATGCTCTGTTGCGACTTCGACCAGAACCTTGAACTCTTTTATTTCTGGTGGCATATCTTTTGAGTCAAAGTCGTAGTTATCCAGTGACGGAGCTGACCCTACGGTTGTCTTTTCGACACCATCTTCGCCAATCATGTCCATGATGGCTTGGCGTTTTTTCACAAAAGGCACGTACTTGTATCGCTCGTCAGTCAGACCAGCGTTTCTAAACAGTCGAACGGCTTCTCCAATGGCCTTAGTGGTTTCTTTGAACCCAAAATACTCGCCATCAGCACCGCGTGTACCCGCTAGGTGCGGTGCAATTACCATCGGAAGCTGCGAGAAGTTGACCAGCATGGACGATACGTTGAGGCCCAAGGTCATGGTAAAGCCAAAAGTTGTCAGGTTCTTAGCCCAATCTTCAACGTCGGGGTTCTTGGCAAAAGAGACTCGTCTCTGCACTTCGCTTACATACTGAGTGGCAATTTCTTTAGTCTTCTCACTCGCTTTGTTGTCTGCCTGCAACGCTGTTAGATCTGCTTCTATTTCTTCCTGTAGTTTTTGAAATTTAGCTCCGTACTCTAAACGCACGATTTGTCGCGCTATAGATGCGCTTCTGGTTCGTAGTGCTTTGACCATATCGTGATTTGGATATGTCTCTTCACGCAGTAGCCTTGGGTCACCAATGAAGCCGCGATAACCTTCTCGCTTTCGGAATGACTGTGCGAATGAACGCTCTGGCAGCGTGTCTAGGAATAGTTTTATGATTTCGTCTTGTACTGTTGAATCTACTCCGTTCTTACCCAATACACCTAACACGTTATTTACAAATGAGCCAGCAGGAGCGTCACGGTAATTTGCTTTGTTGATGTTTTGAAATGCGTTTATCTTGTCTGGATCAACGCCCATGTCTATTAACTGTTGTGTAGCAGCTTTTCTTGCGCTCTTAGTTTCAAAATTCTCTGTATAGTATTCTAACTGTCCGGTCTCAGGGTCTGTTGCCGTGTATTCCAGACGATACTCGCCTTCTCGCAGTAGGGGGAAGAACGGATCAATCGTAGCTTTCTTGTACAGCTTGTTCATCAGTTCGTCGTAGACGTTTCTCTTGGCATCGGGATCTAAGTCAGTAGCGTCTAAGCGAGCCTGTACCGCCCTTCCCACTTCATTAAACAGCGAGGCGTAGATATTACGTATCTGCTTGTATACCGCTTGACCTTCTTCGCCTAAGTTATAGTAATCGCCCCCCTTCTCAGTCATAGCCTTCCACTCTTTCAGCTTTTCAGCGTCATCAGAGTAGGTTTCTTCTGGCTTAGACGGGTCTACGCCGATTAGAGAGCTATACGGCATGAGCCGATTTAAGATAATTACCTTCTCTTTGTTTGCTTTTGCAAACTTAGATATTTTGCTTACGGCAGTGTCTATGGGCCGCTTGAGTTCTAGCAGCCGCCCACCTTCTTCAAGTACAAGTTTTCGTAGCTCGGTTATCTTCGGCACATATTTCTTAGCAACCATCTCTAGGCCGTTAAGACTCAATATACCTAAGACAAAATCCTTAGCCGCTTGCGGCAGCGATACGTCAGACACGGTATCAGCAATACGTTTTGCACCGTCTGAGTTTAGAATCGGCACGCTCTTGATGCCCTTATCTAAAGCATTACGGGCCTCGGTTTCGTTGCGTCCCATTAAGGCAGCATCAGATACTAACTTATCGTCAATACTGACTCGTTCTCCACCATCCGCACGAATGTCAACTATTTGACTTACGTCTCTTGGGTCTAGTAAGGAGTCTGAAATACGCAGCAGTTCAGTAAACGCAGTGTATTCTTCGGGCTGTGAACTTCTGGGGGCCATTCCTATTAGTTTGCGTATCCTGTCAAACAGTTCAGAAAGCAATGACGGTTTATCTTTTTGAGGTGCAAACGCTAATTCCGTTGCTGTTTTAGCATCACCTACCACTCCGGTGCCTTTGTCATAAGGAATCTTAGCTAGAAGATTCTGCATGTTCTTATCAGTCAACGCCCACGCTAAAACTTCTCTGGCGTTTTTAGCAGCGTTGTTAAATTTCTTAGCTGCTTGAAATTCAAACAGAGACATACCTCCAAAACCATTTTTGAAGTTATCTAACTTGTCTTTTAGGTGTGTTTGTATTACTTCAGTTAGGTCTTCTAAGGCTTGTATATCTCTGAATAATTTAGATCCTTTGTTAGCTTTGGCCCACACAGGGTCTAGCTTTAACAGCATGGCTACGCTGGTCACAGCGTGTATTGCTTCGTGCAAAAGAACTCTATGGTTTACTCCGTTGTCTCTTGCTGTTGCATCGTTGGTAAGGACTAAAGCAACTCTTACGTTATACCTTGAGGTTCCAGTTTCTCCTTCTTTCAGATTACGAAAACCTAAAGTGGTAGTGCCCGCTGTACCGCTTGCCTCTTCGTTACCGTTTATATCCACTACAGCGTAATTAAATGTAGCGCCAGCACGTTCCAACCGCTTCATTAACGCTGCTACTTTATTCGCAATAAAGGCTTCAGCTTTACTATTTGCGTTCCGTTCTATGTTCTTTACAGCGTCGTATAAGGTGCCTCCAACTGTTTCTTTCAACAGTCGGTCACGCTCCGCTGTTAACTCTTGTGCAGTGCGCCCTTGTTCTAACTCTGGAGATGTAGGAAACCCCTTGTCTTTTTGACTGTCTGTTACCGCTTGTGGTTCTGGTGGTTGAGTAGAAAACTTGGCGTCATCAGTTACTTCTTGTCGTGCAACTGCCGCTGCATCTGCTGGATCTGCACCATCAGCTATAAGTTTTTTACGTAACTCGTTACGTTCTTTTGTAACCGCCTTCTTATCGGCAGCTTCTTTCTCTTTATCTACCTTTGGCTCCTCGGCTACTTTTGCCTTGGGCCGTGCAGGGGCTTTTCGCTTGGTCTTAGTTACGCCGATACGTTTGCTTGCTTCTTTTTGCAGCTCTAGCCCTTTACGTTGTTTCTGTAACGCTTCTACAGCCTTCTTAGGTGTGCTGCCAAGAATCCTGCCTTCTGGGTCAGGTCTATCGGTGGCGACAAACAAGCCATCCTCTTTCTTCATCGTCCTAGTTTCACCGTCGTTAAACGTAACAGTGATTTCACCAGTTTCGGCATCGGGCTGAGACAGGGTGGGTGCCCCTGCCGTTTTCATTTTGATCTTATCTCTTGTTCTCTGTACTAATGTACGGCGCTTTCCTCTTGCTCTTCCAGTAGCTCCCACAGCGCCTCTTCCAGCATCATCCACTGGTTGTCTGTCAGGTGGTGCAGCGACAGCGGGATCAACTGCTCCTTGTGTGTCTGCATCGCTCGGTATATCACCTTGAACGCTAACTCTATCTGCTTCTGTGTCGGCTGGTCTTTCGGCTGGGTCAAATAAACCACGTTGCTCACTAGGCACTCCTTCAAGAAGGCGCGTTACACCTTCCTTAACTTTAGGCTCTTTGAACTTGTTCGCTGTCTCTGTGAGGTCTTCTCTTACTTCTGGGTCGTTTAGATCTTTTCCTGTAACACGTTGTCGTATCGCAGCATTCTTTTTGAACCCCGCAGTGGTTAGATCTTCTTCGGTGACAAGCCGAGGTTCGGGGGCAGGTTCTGCTTCAGTGCGTTGCTCCCTACGCCCAAGACCTTCAAGAGATGTCTGGCGTAATTCAGTGGTGTCACTAATTTCGGGAGCCGTGCGCCTTTCGGGTATACGAGCTTCCATTTCTGTTACATCAGACTCAGCGGGCACAGGTTCTGCGGGCACAGGTTCTGCACGAGCAACGTCTATGACGCGCTGCATAGTGGCTATTTCTGTTTCCGTGGGCTGCGTGTCAGCTATACCTGCGGCTTCTAACGCACGAGAAAATCTTTTCTGTAAAGTGTTGTACTGTAGTGTCGGTTGATTCTCTACTACATCTAATAAAATTTCGCGGCGACGTTCTTTAGATTTCTCAGCTTGTATAGTTTCTAGCTCGCCAGTAAGCGTTTCTTGTTCTGACGCTACACGCTCTTGCTCTTTTCTTTGTTCTTCTCTTTGTCTTTCTGCGCGTACTGCTTCTTCATCAGCGGCAACTGCTTGTTCTATTTCTGCTGTTTCAAGCTCGTCAATCATGTCCCGTTGCGTATCTGGGACTTCAGTAGCGACAGGGGTTTCCTCTACAGGAGCAGCTTCTCTTGGCCCTTCAGCAATAGGAAACAATTCACCTTGTATCGCGCCTTCTTCTATAGTGGGTAGTGCTGCAATTCTTTGTGCTTTTGCACGCTCTTCTGCTTGTCTTACGCTATCGCCACCAACAGCGGCAGCAGTAGCCCGAATAGATCCACCTAACAGACCACCAGCAATGCCAGCTTCACGGTATTCTGCAAGTGCTTCTTCATTATCTAGGGGTAATCCTGCTTGAGCACGTTCTAGTAGTTGCTGACCCATTTCGGTAGGAGCCTCTACTATCGTACCGGCTGCGGCTCCTTTAGTAGCTCTGGTGAACAAGCCCCCTGCACGGACAGCTTCGTCTGTGATTCGTAGTCCACCAACTAACAAGCGGTCAGCAATACCGTCGAGCAGTGCTTGAGGCAGTGCAGTAAAGAAAGCTGCACCCTCGTCTACTTCAGTTCTAAGCCCAGCTTCTATAGCGTCTTTTTGACGTTCACGGTTCATGCCGTAGAAGAACGGCACGTTTGCAGTGGTAGCACCGGCAACGCCAGCAACGCCAGCACCTATCGCCCCTAAACCAACAGCGGGAGCAGCGGCAGCAGCAGCGATACCACCAGTAATACCCGCAGCCATAGCGGGTAGAGACTCGCCAGCGATGCCAGCTAGGTAAGAGCCGAAGTCTCCAATGCCTTCAATATCATCGAATCGGGTTTGAAACCTAGACTTGCGCTGTATGTCAGCTTCGTTTTCAAGAGCTACTTCAGCACCGTATTCTTCAAGACCTTCAAGACCTAGAAGACTACCTATACCTTCTAATGAGGAACCTGTAGCTTGCGCTACAAGGTCTGTGCCTATGTCTAAACCTCTGGTAAAGGAAGTACGATCACTTTCTCTAGCTATTAGCGCAGCTTCTTCTGCGGCTTCTCTTGCTCTGATAAGTCTTTCTTCAGCAGCTCTTCTTTCACGCGCTCGGAGCATTCGGCGTCGGTCACCAACACTCATAGCAAGTTCGCGGTTTGCTGCTTGTGCTAGCTCTTCTTTGGTTGCACCAATAGGGGCGTCAACCTCAAGAGTTCTACCATCTCGCAACGTGAGGGTTTGTAACGCCATGCGGTTATCCTACGAGCGTCGTGCTGCTACGATGTCACTAGCCTTTACAGTAGATGGACTTGCAGGAGCGGAAGGAGAAATTAAAGTGCCTAACGCTTCTTCTAATGCATCAAGTTTAGTCTCTAACTCAGAAACACCTAGTGCAGTGGCGTCTGAAGCTGCTTTTGCTTTTAGTCTATTAAGCTGAGCTTTTGCTGCTGCTAAAGCTTCAGGATCTTCGTCTTCTTGTGCTTCCTGTATTGCTAGAACGATTGCTGGATATTCTGGGTCGCTTTCCAGTAGCAGTGTCTCAGCTTCTTTCTTTGTCTCTAGTATTTTAGAACGTATTTCTTGTATTTCTGCTGTTGCTGAAATTGCGTCTAACATACCCGCTTGCTGCCTAGCCTCAAGAGAATCAATTCTACGACGTTCTGACTCTGCTAGACTGGTCAGCATGTCTACATACCGACCTTCGCTAGCACTTCGTGCGTCTTGGTTACCGCGAGCAATGCTTACTAGCCTGTTTGACTCTGCATCAAGTCTTGCTTGTTCCGAAGCACTTAAAGTGCCGTATGCAGTCATAGCAGCGCGACGGTCTGACCTGTCTTGTTCACGAACTTTAGCAGCTTCTTGTAATACTTCTGCACCACTTAGCCGTGTAAAGTCTATCCTCTTTTGCCCAAGTTCTTGTCTGCTCTTGAGCATATTGCGTAATTGTCGTTCTTGCTCTCTTTCTGCGTTAAACATACCCGCACCAGCACGAGCGAGAGGGCCAGATCCTGCACTTAACAGTCCTGCCATGAGAGCTTGTGACCGTAGCTGGTCGGGATCTGAGTACCGCGCATCAAACGCTGCTAAGTCTTTTTCTTGCTGTTTGAGTGTTTCTATACCTTCAGAACGTCCCATTAGCTTGTCAGCTTCTTTTATAGCAGCGGCTCTATTCAACGCCATCTGCTCAGGACTAACATTCATACTGTCTAATATGCCTGTTAGCTTACCGCTAAACTCTGTTTCCTTCGCTCCTACAGCAAGGTTCTCATCTAGTTGGTTATCTAGTGGCCCCTCCTGCAAGACTTTAGCTAGTGCAGTGCCGTAGGGTGTTTGGTCTACCGGCGCAGGTGGCTTTTGCGCCTCTCTTTGCGCTTGGTATTGCTGCATATTTTGTTGAACTCTTGCAGCTTGGTTAGCAACCGCGTTAGGGTCTGGCTGTTTCGTAACAGCCGCAATGCCAGCCTGTGCAGGGGTAGTAGTGGTGGTGGTTTGTGCAGGGGCAGGGGCGGGACGTTGCCCAGTGCGACCACCTCTAACTTGAGGTCGTGGTGTTGCTGCTCGCTTCTGTTTTTTAAGAGCCTTTTTTTGTTCTGTAAGAGCAGCTATCGCACTTGCCCTACTTACGGGTTTGATTGGCCCTCTTTGCCCACGTCTTATTTTTGGTTGAGCATCTATATAAGCCTGTATTTCTTCTTCTGTATGTTCGTATTCTTCTACTGGTGGCCCTCCTTTACGAAACCCAACAATCCCGCCAGCAGCCATTTGTGAGCCACCCATAGCAGGTAAGCCTTGTTTAGCCGTGCGCTGCACGTTTTGCTGTGCACGTCGGTTGATCTGACCTAACGTACCGGCAGTGCGCCTTGCAACGTCGCCTAGCTTTCGGCCTTGTTCCTGCTTAATCATGCCAAGCACTTCTTGCTCGCGTTGTTGTGCGATAGTCGCAGGGTTCTGTTGCATCTGCATTTGCATCTGACGTGCAGCAGCTTCTTTTTCAGACTTAAGTTGTTGCAGTGCAAGAAGGTCTACCAACTGTTGGCTCTGTTGGTACTGCTGTTGAAGAGCTTGTGGATTGCCTTGGTAGGCTTCTTTTTTACGCTGAATCTCGCCAGCTATACCTTGACCACCTAGCATTACTTGTCACCCCCCTCACCTTCTTTCTTACCACTAGAATCACCACCTATACCGAGCAGTTTCAGCAAACCGCTACCTTCGCCTAAAATAGTGCTTAGTGTAGAGGGTTGGGTGTAAGAGTAGCTTTGCGCTGCTGTTGGAAGTCCTTGCAACAAAGATGATTGGAAAGCTAGTTGCTTGTACGGGAAGTCACGTTCTTCGCGGAACTGTGCATAATCTTGAGCAATGCCTTCGGCTTCGATAGCGCGTTGTTCTGCACCACCGGCTCTTTGCGCGGCGAGACCTTCTAAACCAAACCTTCTGTCCGCAGCAAACTGATCTCTGGCTTTGTCGTATGCTTGAGAGTAACCCGTTGCACGTATGTTTGCTAATTGTTCGTTTAGATTACGTTGTCCTTCTGCTTCTACTAAGCCGAGTCGAGATCCCCCAAAAGCACCTACCTGACCCATTTTGGCTGCGTTTGCTAGGCGTTGTGCGTCTGCTTGTCGTTGCGCTGCTTGTAGCTGTGGGTTTAGAGCACCCTCTATAAAAGGATTCATATACGACTGTGCAGTCGCAGCGTCGAATGTAGCTGAGGTAGTGGGTAATGCTAAGTTAGCTAATCCGGTAAAGGCTTGTTGTTGCACATCAGAGGCACCAGCAGACAACGGCCCCATGTAAGCCTGATAAGGCATATCGGATATAGCCTGACCTTTGCCAAGCATCCCAGTAACGTAATCTCCAACGTATGGAGCTAGGGAATCAGTAGTACCTACTTGTTGCCCTACATTCGGATCTTCTGTTGGTGTTGCCGTTACCCCATTTGACATACTTGTCTCCTCTATGCCGGTAGCATCTTTTTAGGGTTAATTTCTTTACCCTGTTTTGGGTTACCAGTGCGCGATTTACGAGTTCGCGACATCATTGCATATAACTCTTTAGCACCAGCTTCTGAATTACCGTTACCTAAGTGACTGACTACATCCGCAGGTATGACAAACTCTCCATCACTAAGCCGTGCTTCTTGTCCATTGTCGATTCTAGCAGGCACTTTGTCTGCCATGCCATCAGTAGCACCACCTAAATAATACCCTGTATTCATGCCAATAATGCCTCCAGCGGCCATCAGGGGTTTTTCGTCTAGTCTGGGCGCTTGTAATGCAGCTATACCCTGTGCTTGTTGTTGGGCTTGTGTACGGGCTTGAGCCACAGACATAGGTTGACGCTCAGGACGATCTGCATAAATTATATCGCTAAAATAACGCCTACCACCTGATCCGGGGCGACGGTTGGGGTCTTGTTGCATAGGGACGCGCTCTCGCACAGCGGTGTACTTAGGAACTTCACCCTGATAACCAACTACAGGCACGTTGGGGCTAGACAACCCTGACCTGTTTATTGCGTATCCCGCTATTCCTGTACCGAGCAAGGTGCCTATATTTTGGCCGCTTAGTCCTTGCTTAAATATGCCTGTAAAATCATCCCACCAGCTACTCATTCATCTTCTCCTAACAATCGTAGTAACTCGTTATTAGATTCTATTATACCACCCTGCCTGCGTCGTGTTGGTGGCCCAAGAGGGCCGCGACGTGGAACTATGGTAGGCCCATAAGGAGATAAGCCCTCATAAAAAGCAGCTCTCCTACCACCTCCAAATATACTGCCACTACCAATGTCGTATGTGTAATCAATTTGCGCTAGCGGTGCCTGTTTTACATCAACTCTTTGGCCTGTAAGGTCACTGGCTCCAGCTAACAACCCGAAAAGATCTCTTTGTCTTGCTTGATCGGCTTCTTGTTGTATTTGTTGCTGCATTTGTTGCTGCATCTGCATCTGCTGTTGCTGTTGCTGTTCTAGCTGCTGTTGTAGCTCTTGTTGCTGTTGTAGTTGTGAAGCAAATAGACCCGTAGCAGCGAAACGATTATCGGCAAGTGGATCTAGTGTTTGATCTCCAGCCAGTACGTCCTGCAAAAGAGCGAGGTCAGTGGCATCGACTATGCCGTCATTTGTAACGTCGTAAGTTAGTTGCTCTTCAGTAAATGCAAATGTAGATGGGTCAGTAAGCGCCTCTTGTTGTGCAATAAGATCAGTAACAAAATCAACATCAGCGGACGTTACATCTTGAGCAGGCTTGCCTAAGATTGCAGCAATCGTGTCAATCTCACCACTAAGCTCTGCTTCTGTTTCGCCCAGTGCCGCAAGCAGGTCTTCTTCTGTCTGACCTATGGTGTCAAGAAGCTCGTCTTTTGTTATGCCTAACTGGTCAGCAAGATCATCTACAGCAGTGCCTACATCGGCCACATCTTCAGCAACATCGGCCACATCACTAGCAACGTCAGCTATTTCGTCTGAAAGCGCAGTATCGCCTGCCTCTATAATCTTGGTTAGATTGTCTTCTGTGATACCTAAGTTTTTAGATACAGTTTCTATTGCTTTGGCAAGAGCTTCATCACGATCTAATCCAGCTTCTTCATTGGCAGCAATTTGTTCTAATAAGTTTTTCTCTATGTTGCCAAGATCTGTAGCAATATCTGTAGCTAGATCACTAATTTCATCAGACAACGCCGATTCTGAATCAGCTATAGCGTCTAAAAGATTAGTTTCTGTTATACCTAAGTTTTCAGATACCGTTTTAATGGCTTCAGCAAGGGCTTGGTCACGGTCTAGCCCAGCCGCTTCATTAGCAGCAATTTGCTCTAATAAGTTAGCTTCTACAGCAGACAAATCGTCGGTAAAATCAACTCCCCCTAGTTCAGTGTCTGTAGTGTCTGTAACCGTATCTGCATCGGTTACATCGCTAACGTCTACGTCTTCGGTAGGAGTAGTATCTACAGCATCATCTGTAGTGTCTGTATCTGCGCCTATTAGGGGAAAATCCTCTGGATTTGCAGCGATTACTTGCTCTAGGCGGTCAGCAGAAAAGTTAATTCCTCTCCATGTGTATGAGCCGTCAGCATTACGAGTTATACCCTCGTATACCGTAGACAAGTCAACATCAGCACCCGTTACTAAATCAGTGCCCGTAGTGTCTGTAACGGTGTCTGCATCGGTTACATCGCTAAGATCAACTTCGTCAGTGGGAGTAGTATCCACAGGGTCGGGG
>CEPG01003913.1_pt1 | contig 14996 bp, 21 predicted proteins | sample 530551 | NCBI WGS metagenome assembly CEPG01 (sample SAMEA2620384, study PRJEB7988) | marine metagenome | biome: marine biome (ENVO:00000447); feature: surface water layer (ENVO:00002042); material: "saline water (ENVO:00002010), including plankton (ENVO:xxxxxxxx)" | depth 5 m | reverse complement strand
TTCCGTGGTCACGACTACAAATAATTACAGTTCTTTGAGTAGTGTTCATCAATTCATGCCATTCTTGTATATAGGAGGGAAAGTCAAAACCTAATACATTCTGAAAGAAATAAGGGAATGAGTTTTTAGATAACTTCATATCCATTTCATGTTCAAAATTAAAGGCTTCCATTTCCATATTTATTTCTCCCAAATTGTATCATCCATAATGGGATTAAATAATCCTGCTTGTCCTATTCCGCCACCACTAACTTTTCTGGAATTATATCCATAATTTCTCATTAATTTAAGAAAAGGCTTTATTGATTCTAAATCTTTTAGTCTTGCATTAGCACTATCTATTTCTGCTTTGTTTCCTGTTTTTGAAATTAATAATTTATATTCATCTGCTATTTTCTGTCTTAAACGCATACCTTCTATTGATTCTCCGTTTAAATCACTAACTACATTTTTAACGGCTTCTTTCATTAATTGGAAATTGAATTTCCTTTTCTTAACTACTTGAAACCAAGACATTTTACTTCCTCGGTTTTATGTAATCTTCCCAATTCAAAGGCCGTTGATTAGAATAATTCCCAGAAACATCTGCATAAACCTTTTCTTTTAGTTTGCTTGGTATTCTTTTAGTATAGTTTTGCAAATTAGCAGGAGTTCCTGGAATACCTAATTTATGTGGCTCTTTTCCTTCATGTCTATCTTCAGGGTTTTTTTCAGTAAATTCAATAAATGGATGCTTTCCACCCTTGTTAGGGTCATAGCGTAAATATTGATAATCTTCTGTATTATCAACTGCTCTTTGAATAGCCCTTTTTACTTTATTAGAAGCACCCTTTTCAAAAGTATCTCCATTTAACTTTGCTAGGAAATCATCAATCAATTCAATAATTTTACTTCTTTTAAGAATGCCTTTCCAAATAGCCTTTTCAACTTTCTTTGAAGCCATTAAAAATATATCAGTTAATCTTTCTTTATGAATTTCAGAAACATAAGGTTGCCAAGAATCATCATTACTAGGGTCGCCATCAGTATGTAGTTTAGAAATAAATTGACTTATCTTTCTTAGTTCTTCTTGAGAGTAAGATTCATCTGCTTCAATAGCCTCAATAATATCATCTATGTCTTTATCTAAACGACCTCTTCTAGTTGCATAAGAACCTGTTCCTTCATTATATTTAGAACCAAAGGTAATATTTAATTCATCCATCTTATCAGATAATTTACTATTACCTTCTATTAGTCTTTCTGCGGTTTCTTGTATGACTTCAGGAGTAAATTCTTCTTTCATTTCTTCAACAGTTTTTGTTGATTTTTTTCTCTTTCCTCTAGATGCTGCGGCAGCCCTAACCTGAGTTTTATTTCTATTATCTGCTTCTGCCTTTGTTGAATATCCTAAATGCGGAGAAGGCGCAATTAACGACAAAGGTTTTCCTGTTTTTGGACTAACATCTCCCCTATTGTTAAAATTCCTAACAATATACTGTTGTCTTATACCTTCGTTCAAAAGCCTACTTACTAACTTATGTTTGCTTTTAGGCAAATAACTTAAAACTTCTTCTATTAGTTTTTGAGCATATCCATCAACTTCTTCAGCAGCATCGAAATCTAACTCCGAAATCTGCATAACTGTTCCCATTTTTCTAATATCCATATTATCTTCCTCCATCTTCTATATCGTATCGAGTATTGCTTTTTCTCTCCATCTCTTCAAGTATTCCTGTATGAAGTTTTCTTCTTTCTCCTTCATTAGTGATTCCTCTTCTAAGATAATAAATAACCATTCTTTTATTATCTTGACCTAAATTAGTAAATCTAACATACCGTGTTCGGTCTTTTGGATATTGGTCGTTCACTATCGCATCTTTTAATCTTATCCATGCTTTATCGCTAACAGGTGCTTTCACGATAGACCACCATTGAGGGATAGCGTCATCCGGCCAAATCGTCTTATTAAATATATCCCAATCCCAAGCCTTTTTGATTCCCCAATCATCACCGTATCTTTGTTTGAATTTGTCAATTATGTCTTGCGGTATGCCTTTTGTATCAGTAGGATTAATGTTATAGAATCGGCTTTGTGTTTTAATCCAATCTTCTTGACTACCACGACCAGCCTTGAATCCAGCAAGTTGAGGTTTTCCTTTAGGTAATCTTTCTTCTCTTGCTGCGGTTAATGCTTTCATATTACCAGAATGCCCTAAATCATCTCTTCCTTTAAGACCACCTAATAAAATATATTCCGGTTCTTCTCTCCATCCAATAGTGCCTACCACTGTTCCATCATCAGTAACTCTAAGTAGCCACTTATCTAAATCATACCAACCACTAATTTCAGGACTACGCTCATAAGGCATATCCTTATTATCTCTATCCCATTTCCTTTTCATTTCATCAAAGGAATGAATAGCAGGCTCGACCTTATATCCCATAATTTCACCATCTAAAGTGTGACTTGATTAAATATACTTGTTCTTCTGTGATTCCATATTCTTTAGAAATATTACTGTGAGAATCCAAATCTTTAACAATATTTTTAACTTCTAAATGACTTAAATCAATATTTTCTTCAATTTGCATTTTATTTATGACACTATCTATTCCATCATATGTTAGTGGAACAAATGCGTAATTAACTTCTTTACCTAAAGTTTTCCTAATAGCATCATGCGCTTTCAGTAATTTGTTGAATACATAAGGCAAATCATCTTCTAAATCACCAGAAGTATATAATTTCTTTAACCGATTATATTGCTGTTTCATAGCATCATTTTTAGTAAGTATTCCTTGATTTTGGTCTAAGAAGTGCGGTAATACAAATATTGGGAAAGGCTTTCTTGCATTGTAGTCTTTTATAAACTCTTCTGCTCTATCCTTTATTTCTTTATTTTCTATTTCTTCATCTTGTAATTCCATTTCTTCAGATTCTTGCATGAAATGGTAAAGTAAAGCAGAAAAATAGTTTGCGTTTTGTTCAGAAGTTTCTTTACCAAATATTTTGGTAAGTGCATCAGTGGCCGCTTCTGCTGCTTCAATTGTTTTATCTTCAATTCTCATAGCCGGAGAATCCACTAATGTTAAAAAGTCAGCAAGATTTTTCAAATCATCAGCGTTTGCTATTTTCATTCCTTTAGGAGAAGCCAATAGATTATATCCTTCCCCCATAACATTTTTAGCACCGTATTGATTAGCCCAAGACGCTAAAACTTTTATTCCTCTTCCACTAGCATATCTCGGTATTTCAATAGGTAATCTTCCTGTGTATAAAGGTTCTAAATAATAAGCAGTAGCAGATTCTAATAACTTAACTACTTCTCCACTGATTTCATCTAACACTTCTTGTTTAATGTCGCCTCTTGCCCCGAATCCTTTAGGATTTTGTCGGCCACCTCTTTTTTTCCCGCTAGTATCTCTAAGAATCTCAGCAATTTTCCCTTTATCCTTTCTTGTAACTTTAGTTCCACCAGAAAAGGTAGTTGACCTACCCGCAGTTCTTGTCATAACTGCAAATCCCCAACGCTTGTTAGTTAAAGCCTTATGAATTTTATCAAACAACTCATTAAGAGTATCTAAAACCTTTATGGATATTTTTTCTTCATTATCTTCTCCTTCATTATAGGAAGCAATAAAGGTATCTTTTTTAATAAACTCATCAATTCCTTTTGCTCTAGTAACAGTAATTGGTAAATGGTAATTATCGTCATCAGAATCAAATATCAATGACTCTTCAATATCATCTAACATATTATTTAATGATGCTCTAAAATCTAAAACTACATTCATGTCCTTTTTAATTTTATTAATAAGCGTTCTAAGTTTTCTTTTGCCGTCTTGGGTAAATGAAATCAGTTTCTTGTTTCTAGCAAACTCTATTGCTAGTAATGGGTCTATTACAACATCTTCGGAATTAAATTCTATTTCCGGCATATCATCAGCAACTTCTTCAACTTTTTCATCAACTGATTTTAAATCATTTAATGCTGCTTCTGCTTCACCACTCCAATTTTCAAATTGTAAAAGAGCCGCTTCAAATGCTTCTTGCTTGCCTTCTATTTCAACAGGAGTTTCATCTCCTTCTAATTCTTCAGCAATTTCTTCTTTTAAAGCATTTAATCTATTAGCAGTTTCTATTCCTTCTATGATGCTAATATATCTTTCTGCGGCTGGAGGAACACCCATATATATTTTTTGCATTTTAACTATGTATTGCAAAGATTCTTCTTCATATTCATCTCTTATGTCTTTAATTTCTGCTTTGAATCTTTTTACTTCTTTTGTATCAGAATCTAATTTTTCAACTGCATCAAAGAAATTAGTTAAATCATCTTTAAAGTCTTTGTATTTTTCACCAACTTCTTTCCAAAACTCATAAACATCTTCTCTAGTATCATATTCAGATAAAGAAACTGCACCTAAGTATTTATAAACATCAACTTGTATTCTTTTTAATTCTTGTTTAGTTTCTTCAAAGTGCTTAAGTCTATTAAACTTTCTTTTCATCTTATTGAAGTTATATAACAAGATGTCTCCTTTAGTGTGACTTAACTCACCTGCATACTTCTTTAATTTCTCTTCGTATTCTGGAGTATTAATAGCATTGTCAGTTACTTTCTTGAATGAAATTTTAGGAACCTTTCTGGTCATTAATTCATTTCTAGTTAAGTTTACTTTATCTTCATCAATAGGAACATTGTTCATAATAGGTTGGAAAATAGTATCTTCAATAGGTAGCCTCTTCATCTTAACTGCTTTTCTAAGATTTCTTGCAAATTCCTTTGCAACTGCATTAATAAGATTTTTTTCATCAACGCCTGTTTTTTCAGCATACTCTTTCTTAAACGCTTCAATGACTTTATTTCTTGCTGCTTTCCTTTCCGGTGTAGCGGGGTCGCCAGCATTAACAACCATATTAATTTCTTCTTGAGTAGGTTCTCTAACTTCTGTCATACTAATCCCTCAATAAACCTTTAGACTCGAATTTTTCTTTTGCCACGATAGCAGAACTTCTGTATATTTTACCAAACTTGCGCTCTTTGTTATACTTTTCAGGATTATTAGCAAAATCTTTCAAAGTTATATCGAAGGCTTCAATTAATTGTTTTCTAGCGTCATTTAAGAATTTCGGCATCTTTTCATTTAGTTTTTCGGCTAACTCAACCTTCTTGTCAGCGTTCACAGTGTCTATGCTCTTGAAGGTTCCGGCAATATCGAGACTTCCTTTGTTAATTCTTTTTCCAAGTTTAGCCAAAAACGCTAAACTGTTCTCAGGAGATAATTTTTCCATAAATGCAGCACTATCAGTTTTTTTACTAATAATATTAGTCAAAGCGTTTTCTTCATCGAATGAAAGTAAAAACTCAGTAAACTCACTAGTTTCTCCTTGAGAACCAATTAAGACTCTTCTTAATGTTTTAAAGGCATCTAATTTTTTATCTGATTCTATTTCATCTATATCAAAATAGTCTCTTAATTCTTGAATTTCTTTTTCAAACTCATTAGGACTAGTTTCTTGTCCATCTAATAAAACTACACCATAGGATTTTGCATCAAGATTGGTAGTAACTTCATCGCCTTGAAAATCTCTATATTCTATTTCAAACTCTCCGATTTCGTCTTCGATTTCTTCTTTTAATTCATCATCTAAAGACTTCCACCATTTATCAATAGTTTCTATTTCTTCAAGAGTATAGTATTTTTCTAGTTCTTTTAGTCTATTTTGCTGAAAAGTAGTGGATAAAGTATCTATTCTTTCTTTAAGAGTTTCATATTCTTTAATATATTGCCTTAATTTATTCATATCCGACTTTTCGTTTCCTGTAAAATCATCCCGCAAATCTCTAAATTGGTTTAAATCAGCACCATAAGTGCTTTCAGTAGCATCAGAATTGTCTGTTAATTTTTCATAAATGTCTCTAATAACAGTATTTCTAGCCAAATTATCTGAAGTAAAACCTCTCATTCTTAGACCTTGAAAGATACTATTAAACCAATTTTGGTCAAAATTACTTGATAATATAATATCTAAGAAAGGATTTATAACTAAAGTTGTTGTATTTCCTGATTTTCTCTCTAAAACACCATTTTGAGGGAATGAACTACCGTCTTTTAACTTAGTTGGGATAAATACCCCTACATTTCCTATAATTAACTCTAAAGCCTGCAAATAATCTTTAACATGACTGTAAGTAGTTATGTTAATAGGATTCATTTTTAGCCCTTGACCGATATGAGCATCTAATTCAGTCAAACTACCTGTAATTTTCTCTTCACCTTTCAAATCAGGCCCATAATTTCTTAAATGCACTAAATAAAGTTCTTTTATTTCTTTATTTCCCTGAATAAACTTAACAAATTCTGTTGAAGAAGCAACATGTGTAATAAGTTTATCATTTTCCACTAAAATTTTTGGTTTTCTGTTCTCAGTCCATGTTTTTTTAAGTATTTTATTGGCTTTTTTTGCAAATTCCTCTAAATCTTTCTTAAAATCACCTGTATCAAACATGGTTGCGAAGAAATGAGTGAATTTGAGTGTCCAATTTGGTGATAAAGACATTAAATAGTTTAATTTTGGAGTTAATTTTTTATTTTTTGCCTTCTGGTCTTTACTAAGAGCAGGATTTTTTTGTATTTTTGCTTTAAGTTCTTGGAATTTTTCCATATTTCCATTTTTATGTGCTTCAAGTGCATCATCAACTAATTTTTCAAGGTTAGGTGCATCAACTATAACGGTAGCATTTAGAATTTTTTCATAATTTTGCCTAATTTTTTCATCACTAAGTTTTTTAGGCATAGGAAAATTAGACAAAACCCTTTGTAATCCTTCTTCAACAGACATTCGCTTTAAATTATTAATCATAGCAGTATATCTTGTAGGTAGTTTCCTATTATTTTTAATAGTTTCTTTAACAGAGTTAACTGTTTTTTCTGTTAAACCATCTTGTTGAATAATCATAGCCAATCTTAGTTCACTAGGAGGGATAGCCTTTACAATGATGTAATCCTCCCTAGATTTAAGAATGGCTTGCCAACTCATAATCATTCCTCTTTTAACATACTTTCAACAAAACCTTGTGCTTGTGCTACTTTAGAAGTAGGTTCCATATCACTGTTTAGAATATCTAATAACGCTCTTAGTTTTCTTTTGCGAAAAAAATTACTTTTTCCACGATTTTCTCTAAGAGGGTATCTTTTCATAGTATCTTCCCAACTCATTGTAATCTCTCCTACTTTTCGGTTGCTTCAGGAATAGGGGCTAAACTCTCTCCACATTTTTTACATTTAATAACATTTTTAGGATTCATAGCCATACATTTTTTACAAATATTTGACATATCTAATGGTTCTTTTTTAATTATATTCTTCCAATTCATTGTAATTTCTCCTGCATTCTTTTCTTAATGTCTAGCCAAATCTCAGGATTGTTCTGTGCAAGCACTTCTTGAACAATTTGCATTTGTGCGACAATAATTGTATCTTGTCGCTTGTGAATCAATTTACCCTTAAACTCCATGAGATACTTCAAAGATTCTCTAATTTCTCTTGCTAACTTAGTTAGAGCATCAATCATCTTAGGGTCAAGGTCATTACCTAATTCGTTAAAGACTTGTTCTAATCGTGTATCTAACTTAGCAACATTGTTTGATAGCAATTCAACTTCATTTACTTCCTTTTTTGCTATCATCATGGCCGCAGATTCTTGCACGATTGGCGTTAAGTGGTGCTTCATGTGTCTTTGCACCTGCGCTTTTGTAGTGTTTAGGGCAGAAGAAACGGCCTCACTTGAGATATTACCTTCGTTTAGTGCTTGTTCGTAATGTTTCCTCATTGGGTCTGTGCATAGAACACATTTAGGATTAGACGACATTACATAATCGCCCATGTGATTTCTTTGATGTTGAGCCGCAGTTCCACTTCTCCAATTATGAATAGTATCTAACTCATCACAAGTAGTAGTTCCCATTTCAAGAGAAGCCTCTAACTCTTCCCTATTTTCTGCTTGGCACATGCCACACCTTTTACGATTAACTGTCAAGTTATTACCTCCATAAAAGGGATTGCCACATTTTAGAAATAACTTTGTTGTCTAAATTACCTTTAGCATTTTCTCCGTATTTTTCTCTTCGTGTTTTTCTATAATCGAATCCGCCCTTTCTTTCGCTTTGCCATGCTCTATAACCATCAGGTGCTTTATTAGTTCCTTTTCGCTTTAGTGCATTCTCAATCAATTTAATCAAAGGAAGTGAAGTGGCCCTATTTATTTTGAATCTCTCGATAGTTCCAGCAAGAGAGTTATTATCAGTTAATGCACCTGCACCTGTCAAAGCCCTAACTGCGGTTTGTTCTTTCTTGCCTCTATTAATTCTAAATATCTGTCGCTGTAAATCTTTTCTAAGTTTAGGAATGAGAAGTTTTCCGCCTTTCCAGAATGCAGTATTATTTACAACCTTATCTGCATACTTTTCGACTTCGGCTAGTTTTTCTAATTCGGTAACTGTTTTGCTTTCGCTTAGAACAAGGTTATTAACATAAACATAATCAATGATTGTCTTTTCTCCTTTTTTACCTACACCAGCCTTTGCTTCTTTTAGGATATAATACAATCCTTTTGGTTTAGCAAACTCGCTTTCGCCTTCAGAAAATAAAGCCATATGTGGAGGATTTTTTCCAGCCCTCCATTCAGAAGGAGTAGCCTCACCGCCATGCTTTTCAGCATATTTTTCTGTTCTATAATGACCTCTAACTTCAACAGGTCTTACTTTATCTCCTTGCTCATCTTCTTCATATTCAGTAAATAAAATATCTTTAGGGTCTAAAGTATCATCTTTAAGAGCAAAAATTACATCTGCCATGCTATTAATAATCTTAGCCTTAGCGACAGTAATTCCGTCTTTATCTTCTAATAGACCTTCAATGACTTCAAGTGCTTCTCTTGCACCTTCTCCATCTCGATTACGATTAACTGAACCTTCTCTTATATTATTAAATACATGGTTGAAAAGGAAATCATACAAAGTAGTTTCATTTTTAACCATTAGTCTAGATTCATCAATGCTTAAACAATGGTCTTTCCATTCTTTATAATCAGCAATAAAATCTGAATCGTCTAAAGACTGTTCAAAAGTATTGCCGTTGCGTTTGATTTTATTTGGTTTTACCATCTTCATCCCTCTCAGAATAACTTACTCTATGAACGCCACTTGTTTTAGATGAAACAGGGCCAGCCGCTTTTTTGGTTTCTCGGCCACTACCCATTCTTGGATATTTACGGTTCATCTCCTTTGCTCTATCAATTAGATTAGTAGTTTGCTTTCCGTTTAAATAATTCTCAACTATTAAAATCATTTGGTCGAAGTTTTTACCTCTTAATTGTGGAGGATTCGGCATTTCTCTTAAATACATTTGTAAAGTATCTCTATATCTTTCTTCTTGTTTAGGACTGATTCTTTCTGTATTTTTCATTACTTTGATTACTGAACGAAGTATCTCTTTATTTTCATTCATGCGCTTAGTATTTTTATCTTGCCTATCTTGTTCCATATCTTCAGGCGCATACTTATCACCCAATCTTCGGGCTTCATCCATATCTATTTTAAGAATATCTCGCCAACTCATTTCTTCTCACCTGTAATTAAGTCTTTACCTAATTTCTTTTCTTCTTTATCTAATCGCTTTGATTGATAATCTAACCATGAATCTAAATAACTTGACATAGCCCCACCTTAGTTTGCACTACTACTGTCCGTGCCATATCCGGCCCACCTTATTTAACTTGCTGCTTAATAAAACTTAGAACTTCGTCAAATGCCTTTTTAGCAAAGTCACGGTCTTGATGCCCTATGAATATTCTGTAAAAATGCCCTGCGGTATCGTCTTTTAATCTAATACCTATGATACTAATTGCTTTTACTTTTACATCATAGACAGCAAGTGCTACAACATGTTTTCCTTGATAGCCCATACCATTGTTAAATGACATTTCCTTTAACTCTTCTAAAATTTTACATGCTTCTTCATTAGTGATTTTTCTAAAAGCCTGTCTATTTGATACAATCCTCATTCCTGCATTAGTTCCTCTATGTAACCACTGATGGCTAGGTTCTTTTTTTGTTTCATCATAAGGCTTTTCTTGATAAATAAAACTTTGCATTATATCTGAACCCCTTTTATGACTTGCGCCTCTGTATTTAGTTCCGGTAGGTCTAAAATCAATAAGAGCATCTTGAATAGCCAATAGTTTTTCTTTACAGTCAGGCTCATCTTTCTCCGGTATTTCTTCTTCTTCAAAATCAAAAGAACCCGAAGTGGCCGTAGTAGTCAATTTATTCTTAATTATATTCCACCACATTTTATCGCCTCCAATCTATTTCTTTTGGTTTCATTTCTTTTTCAGATATATTATGAGTGCCAAAAATAATAATATCATTACTATCTTTGAGGCTAACTATTACCACGCTAAAATAACTATTCATTTTTCTTGCTTTATATGAATTCGGGTGGGAATCAAACAAAGTTGTAATAACAAAGCCTAGATTATGAACTTCACCGCTTTGGTCGGTAAAAGTTCTTTGATTACGAAATTCGACAGAATCAATGTGTTTTATTATAGCACAAGCGGCTTCTTCTGATAGATTTTTTATATTCCATTGTCGATTCTCTTTTATCGCATAAGGATGATTTTTTGCTCTATTATAATACTCTTTGAGTTTCTTTAAGCAATTAGTTTCTTCTTCTTCTGGTATTTCTTCTTCTTCAAAATCAAAACTCCCTTGAGTTTGAGAAACGGTTTTAACATTTTTAATTATATTCCACCACATGTTATCACCTAAAGGTATTGTTCAACTGCATTTTCAAAACTATCTCTTGTTTCTTTATCTATATAACCGTCTGATTCAACTGCGTTATTTCTTCTATTAAGATTATACCAAGCCCAACCAAACATCGCTTTGAAATAATCTTTCATTTCCGGTTTTTTAATATATTCATAAAACTCTTTAATAAAGCCGCCTATTCTTTTAGATAATTTATCTTCTCCTTTAAGAAATTGCTTAACTCTTTCTTCAACTTCTTTTTGCGGTTGATATTTACTATATGGCTTTCCTTCATTTTCATTTTCTATTTTATCATATAATTTTTTAAATGGCCCATCACTAAAAGTCCAACTAAAACTCGGCCCTGCATGTAATAAAAATCCATCATCGCTATTAATTAAAATATCAACTTGAAAATAATCAACAAAATATGTGCCAATGTATATGTCATTTATAAATTTTTCATCCACTCCATGTTTTTCAAAATAAGGTCTAAGTGATGCCATACTAGTATCAATTTCGTGAGCATTATTTTCAGTATAAAAATCTTTAATAGCACAAGCCAAGTTTTCTGGTATTTTATCCAACTTAATTACATTTTCGCTTGGGCCTCTTTTATTTGCATAAGGATGACCGTAATCAATATCTTGATATTTATTCATAATATCATATAAACCCTTTAACCACTTTTTACAATCGTCTTGTTCATCTTCTTCAGGAATCTCTTCTTCTTCAAAGTCAAAACTGCCTTGCGTTTGCGCCACAGTTTTAGCATTTTTAAGAATATCAAACCACATATTATCACTTCCAATAAGAATCCACTATTACCCTTCTTACATTTTTATGTAAAACAAATCCATGATTTCCATATAATTCTTCTATCCACCTTACCCACATTGTTGTAAGACCATCAATAAATTTTTCTTCATTTGAGGGTTTAGCATTAACATGATTTAGAAATTCTTTTCCTAATTTGCACATTCTTATAGTCCAATAATTATTTCCATCACGAAAGTCTCTGTCATACTTTACAGAATCCTGTGGATTCTTTTTTGCATTTTCAACTTCTTTTTCTGGTAAAGAATTTGTAGCCAATCTAGTAACATTTGAATCCATTATTATTTCATTGTCGCTTGTTTCTAAAGCCATACCTATTTCAAAACCAGATAGGTCTGAAAAATAAAAAAAGGGAGTAAATTCAAAATCTTTACTAATATTATCATCTGTCCCTTCTGTATCTATATCTTCAACTTTACTATACCATTCTTTAATTTGGCAAGCAACTTCATTAGGTATTTCATTCATCTTAGGTTCAGGTATGGGATGCGAAACTAATCCTTTGTATTTAACTATAATATTATGATATTCTTGTAGCCATTTTTTGCACTCATCATCTTCGTCTTGTTCGGGAATCTCTTCCTCTTCAAAATCAAATGAGCCTGAAGTCTGAGTAGTCTGTAAATTTTTTAATACATCAAACCACATAGTAATTACTCCTTTAGACGGTCATATCTATAATAATCAAAAATAGGACTTAATTTTTGGAAATGAGAATTTATCTCTAAAAGAATATTATTCATCTCCTTTGCTCTTTTATCCCCTTTGTAGTCAGGATTTGGTTCTTTGCCTTTTCCATCATAACTTCGCAGTATTGTTCTAAAGTAATCATCGAATGGTTCAGGAGTAGGAATGTCTATAATCGAATTAACTATTATTTCGTCATCCTTTTTAATATAAAGTAGGGCTTGATAACCATCTCCGTCATAATGTTGTATAGTATATACAATACCTTCAGTGCTATTATATTGATTTACTCCTGTATATCCTTCTCCCAATCTAAACCAATCTTGTTCACTGAAAAGAGACTTACCTTCTCTTCCCATTTCTTTAATCTCATTAAACACTTGGCAGACTATTTGATTATGTTCTTGAGAAGGTTCCTTATATGTTATTATGTCATAATCAAAATCAGCATCTGAAATTTTTTCAAATTTCTTAATTAAAACATTAAATTCTCTAACCCACCTCAAACAATCATCATCTGTTTCTTCAGGGATTTCCTCTTCTTCAAAGTCAAAAGACCCTGATGTTTGGGAAATAGTTTTAGTATTTTTTAATATGTCAAACCACATAGTAATCACCTAAAATCAATATCATCATTTAAGTCATGAGACATAGTGGAAAATCTTACAACTTTAGTTGCATCTTCGGATGGTTTAACATCATAGCATAAAACTCTAAATTTTTGGTATTTTTCTCCATTTTGTCTCTCAAAAACCCCATATCTAACTACATAATAATACGCAGTATTATTAACAAATTTTCTGCGATATCCCATTAAATCTCCTGATTTTTTAATTGATTTTATTCTTTCAACTATTTCACAAGCAACTTCTTCAGGAATAGGAGAAAACTTAAAATTAGAACTTTTACTTGATTTAGGATGATTCTTTGCTTTGTCATAATATTCTTTTAATTCTTTAACACAATCTTTTTTATCCTGTTCAGGAATTTCTTCAGATTCAAAATCAAATGAACCAGAAGTTTGACTAATGGTTTTAGCGTCTTTGAGAATATCACGCCAAGACAAGGAATCACTTCCTTAGTCCATTAAACCATGATTTGTTCATTTCTCTAAACTTATCAGAAAAATCTTCATCTTCGTCAGGAACTCTAATTTCAGTCCTTTCTTCTCTTTTATCGGCTTCAGCCAACATAGGTGCTTCTCTAACTAAATAGAACATAGTTAGATTACCAGCATAACGAGCAAAGTTTTGACCTGCTTTAGATTGTAATGCTACTAATAATTCTTCCCTCATATCTTCAGGAACATCATCTAACATCATTATAGCCCTTTTAGTCAAATCTTGAAGAATACCGTCTGGGAATAATTTATCACTTGCTTCTTCAGAATCCATGTCAATTTCTTCAAAATCACTTATTTCTGCCTTAAAGTTTCTTTTTCTGAATTGATTGAACGCTTCAAGAATAACTGCGGTTAGTAGTTTAGAAGTAGTCTTTACTTGTTCTTCAGTAGGGGCTTCTTTTCTAGCCAACCTATCAATAGTTTCTAGAATAAAAGTATTTGCTGCTTTGTAAATACCTTTTGAGTTATTAGCAATCTTTTCTAATAGTCTTTCTAATCTAGCATTTCCGCTTTGCATTATTTCCCTAATATCGACCATTACTTCAACTCCTTTAGTTCGGCCTCAAGTTTTTCAATTTGGTTATCTAAAGCATGTATTTTAGATTTATATTTTCTTTCAAAATCAATAAACTTCTTTTCCTGCTTAGCATAGGCTCTTTTTAGATAGTCGTCTTGTTCTTCTTTAGTGGCTTTTCTCTTATGATTACCTTCTTTAATGTATTTGATAGGTTCTATATTTCTTTGAGACCATACTTTTTCATTAGGTCTTTTACTATCATAAGTGCTTTGTAGTGAATCCCTTCTTGATTTTAAGGCATCTATTTGTTTTTGCAAAGACTGAATATTTGATTTTCTTTTCCTTTCTTGAGTTTTTTCAGCACTTGTCCTGTCACCATAAGGCGCATTTTTTCTTTTGATTATATTTTCCCAACCCATAATATCACCTGAACTTACTTAAATCATCTCGATATTCTTCTATTTTATCTAGTATTTCATTAAATTGTCTATTAATATGAATCCCAAAAGCATTATATGAATATTTTTTGAAATCCTCAAAACCATCACCTTCAACTGAAATCTCAGAAATCATTTGTTCGATTTCCTTTCTCATCTGTTCCCACACTTTAGCCTTCGGTGTATTCTTTCCGGTCTTAATATCTGAAATTCGCTCATCTCTGAGTTTTCCATCTTTACCCTGCATTTTAACTATATCTTCCCATGTCATATTAATTACCCCTATGTTTCCTTCTTTCTCTAGGAAGGCTCATATTACCTTTAAGACCCATTTTTTTCCTTTTTTCTTCTCGACCATCTAAATGTGCTTGTTCATCTTCTTTGCGCCTTGCGTCAGCGAGTCTGCTCATATGGTCTTTTTTAGCACCAGAATAATAATGTGAAGGTAAATCATCTATTGCTTCTTCTTCTCTTTTTTCCCTTCGCCTCATTTCGGCTCTATCGAATTTTAATACATCTTTCCATGTCATATTAATCATCCCTTATATGCCCTGCTTGAATCGCTTTTCTTAGCCATCTGTTTAATTCTTCTG
>CEPG01003711.1_pt1 | contig 15086 bp, 11 predicted proteins | sample 530551 | NCBI WGS metagenome assembly CEPG01 (sample SAMEA2620384, study PRJEB7988) | marine metagenome | biome: marine biome (ENVO:00000447); feature: surface water layer (ENVO:00002042); material: "saline water (ENVO:00002010), including plankton (ENVO:xxxxxxxx)" | depth 5 m | reverse complement strand
TCACGTCGCCAGTTTGGCTTCGATTCTTGGCTAACAGAGTCTTCAGCCTCGGTGGGCATTTCATCTGTCATATGTCACTCACCTTCGATACGCGCCTACAACGGTGGAATGCAGACGGAGAATTGGGTGAAACAGCTCACCCCGCATGGGGGCCGATTCGTCTATGACGATACAGACGTTTGCATATTTATGTCAAGTGGCGCGCCCGAGACCTGACACGCCGCCACGCGCCATCAACGCCCCAGCTTGCCGCCGGCCACGCTGCTGACGCTGCTGACGCAACTTCGCAATGTCGGAAGTTGCCTCAGAATCAAGCCCAAACTCGGCCGCAGCAAGCTCACTAGAAGTCACAGCCGTGTCCTCGCCCAGCAATTGCTGCGTCATCGCACGCTGCCCCTGGAGCCGCTCAGTAACCTCACGACGCTGCACGCCCAGGTTCGCCAAACGCTCCGCAGTGCCCTGCTCAAAGCCGCTCCCAAGCGTGCTGATCGCCGCAGACGACAACCCAGCAGCCTCGAGCTGCAACCGCTGCTCGATAACGCTCGTGCCACGCTGCGGGTCCAGGTAGAAAGCAATCAGTTCGCCTTCGTCCTCGACACCCACGCCGTAGAGCTCGCGCAGCTGCGCTTTCAAGTTTGGGTCAGCGTTGCTCACCGCAGTCGCAGCAAACGACACGCGCTGCTGCATTTCCTGAGGCGACACATCGTTACCGATAAACTCGGCAAAGTCGTCCGGCGAATCGTAGAACCCTGGCGGCAACCCGGCCATTGCCATTGTGCTGCGATAGTTGTTCTCGAGGCGGATGTAATCGGCTGGGCTAATCGCCGGCAGTCCTGCTTGTCGGCGTGCTTCCATGCCGGCAAACCGCTGCTTGAACGCGTCGGTTTCCTGCAGGGCGTCCATGACAGCCTGGGTGCTTTCGTCGTTGACCAGCATTTCGTATGCGAAGTCAGCGAGCTCGCCTAGCCCGTACTGCTCCAGCTTCTCTCGAATGATGCGGTTAGCGTCTTCAAGTTCTTGTGCTGCTTCGGGATCCATGTCGGGAGCCAAGGCATCAGGGTCTACACCGAATCCGCCATCTGGCCTTACAGGTCTAGGCCGTGGGTCGCGACTGGTGTCAGGAAGAAGAGGCCGATCAAAGGGAGGTCGCAAAGGGCCGTCGAACTGCGGGTTAGGCCGATTCGCAATGGCATCTCTCAGCTCTTGTGCGCCGTCGCCAGGCAGATTTTGCATATCTGGTTCAACATTGCTCATATCGCTACCTCACCAAACACACGACCAATCTCAGTCGTCAACGAACGAGCCGCATCACGACCCTGCTTAGAACGCTGCCACTCGCTACCACCACGAATATGCTGCCGCACCTCGTACAGATTCATCGGACGAGCAGGCCCACCCCCAGGCGGCATGAACTGCACAACCTCAGGGAACTCGTTGTACACGTTCGTAATCGGACGCCCCAACATCTTGCTCATCTCGTACTTGTACGTCTCGAAATACTCGCTCGGAGAAATGCCTTGATCGATAGCGTTCGCCAACGCCGGGAAAGTTTCCTTCGCCATCAGCTTGAAGTACTGCTCCATCTCCGCAGCAGTCTTGTCACCCGTGTACACCTGGCTCGCAAAGTTTTGAGCAGCTTCGTCGCTAATCGGCACGAAGTACTTGTCTGCCAGGATTTGCATGTCGTCAGCTGCAGCACCGAACTCTGACGCAGCCGGCGTTGCTGTCGGATTAAACTCGAGCTCCTTAGTCAGGTAGCCACGGATAGCTTCCTGGTCGTCAGCATCACCAAACCGCATGATGTCTTCAGCAAGCTTCGACATCTGCTCAGGCGACAACGACGCCCCGAGGAACTGCAGCTCCTTTTCCAGCATGTCCGTGACCGGCTCGAGAAACTCGACCCGTTCGGGATCCGACATTTCTGCCCATTGGGTGTCGAACTCCCGCATGGCTTTGTCGGTCGACTGCCACCAAGAAGTGTTCTCGAGGATGCCTTTGACACGCGTCGGCGCAACAATGCCTTCGTCAACGATGTAATCGAGGACGTTCTTGGTTTCGACTGCGCCAGGGTCGTCAGCACTGACGACTGTGCCGTCTTCCGTGATGCCGACCATGAGATCTTCACGGTTCTTTTCCAAGAAGAACGAAAAACCGCCAAACTGAGACGCAAGAAGTGCTTCTACGTCAGCTTCTGTGGTGTCTTCTTCAGGCTCTGGCGTCAGCGTCGGCTCCGGCTCCGGCTTCGGCCCAATATTTGTGTGACCACCAAAACTACTTGGTGGCCCGCCGAAAGCAAGAGGATTCATATCGCTCATCGTCTGCTCCTAATCACATCCATCAGAATGCTCCCAGCAGTTGCCTCATCCATAGCTGCGGCCTCAACAGGCGCAGTCTTACGAGCAAACTCTTCAAGCTGAGCAGCAACATCAATGCTTCGCTGCCCAGACCGCTGCAACCCGTGAACTTTCCGCACAAATCCTTGTTGCTCAGCCTTGGTAGCACGCCGGCCGGTGCTGCCAACAAACCCTTCTTTGGCAGCTGCTGCTAGCCCGACCGGATCATAAAGCACAATACTAGGGCCTTCTTCCGCTCTAATTTCAGCTTCGCGTTCGTCAAACAACGCCTGCAGCTCTTCCATGGTCAAGTCACGGTTTTCCGTCAGAATGTCAAGAAACTCGGCTGTCGTACCAAAACCACCCGGGCCAGCTTTGATTGCTTCTTGGAACGTCCGTTCCAACGCAAAGTTAAACTGCTGCATGTTGACTGTGCCGTCGTCGTCAAACACTTCGTCAATGTCTCGGTACGCGCCATCGACGTTCAAAAACATGTCCATCGCCAAGTACCCGAGGTTGCGCTCCGGCAACGAATTCACAATTTCTGACCGGCGTATCGCCCTGTTACGGTCAGCCAACTCGACTCTAAGCTGCGAATCTGAGCCAAGAATCTCTAAGCCTTTTGTAGCAAGCATCACCAATTCGTTTTCATTGATGCCTTGCAGGCCAACAGACTCCAACAATTCGTAGCTAATGCCTTGTGGCGCAAGAGCGTCAACTTCGTATCCCAACACGGCGTCTGATGGAACAACGCCCGTCATGATGAACTCTTTGTAAGCGTCGTCGATACTGCGAACCGAAAACCCAGAACCAGGAGTGAGCGACACACCGCCAGGGCCTGACGGGCTATAACTCGATGACCCTTCTACAGGGCGCTGAACGCTAAACGTCCGGTTCTCGTCTTCTGGCTCGAGATCTTTAACACCGTTAGACATTAGTAACTCCCGTACTCCAACAAACCGCCAAAGTCATCCGGATCCAAGAACGTCTGCGGCAACAAACGATCACGCTCGAAGAACCTGTCGTACACATGAGAGAAACCAGGACGGTCGCCCAGCTTCTCCGTCTCTTGCAACCAGAATCGTAGCAAATCAGCATTTGCCCTAGTTTCGATGTTGTTCGAACCGCCCTGCATCTTGCGTGCAGTCAACTGCTCTTGCATCCAGAAACGCAGCTGATAGAAGTCCAGAATGTGATCCGCAGACGGACGCTGCGACAACGTCTCGTCCTGCAACACCGCAGCAAACCCTCTGTTGATCGCACGACGCGTCATCATGGAAGACCCCAAGTTGTTGTACTCAGCAGCCCAATCGGGATACTGGAGCTCCAACTTGCGGATCTCTTGCTGCTTGAAGTCCGACACGACCTGCACCGGGTTCGCTGTCACACCGTTAGCGTAAGTAAACTCTGTGCCGGAACCCTCGAGGCCCGCAGCGTAGATCTTGTTGCGTTCGATACGCTCCCAATCCTGCAACTCGAAGAACTCGTACCAGCCACGGCTGATGCTCAACTGTTCTGCGAACTCTGCAGGAGTCAGCACTTCACGACGGTTTGCGTCTGTGCCGGCGCCCATCCCCATTTGCTTCTGACGCCAGTAGACGTGCGTCGAGAACGAGTACTCTTCGCCGGCCCCGCCGATACTGCCCGTAATCCAAGCACCGATCTCAGGATATGCCTGCACCATTGCTTGGTTCTCTTCAAACAACAGTTCTGACTGCAGCGAAGCTGCCGTGCCGTCGTTCAAACGAGTCATGCGTTGCGTCAACGCAAAGAAATCCATGCCGTACTCGTCCAAGAACCGCCGGGTGCCTTCTCGCTGGCCGTGCTCCCGCTGCAAGTCACGGGCAACTTCGATGAACTCGTAGAAAGGAGACAGAAGCGTTGTCGAAGACGGGGCGAACAAGCCTTGGTAAAATCTGAACAGGTTGAACTGCTGAGCACGATTGTTGGCTTCATCAATCCACGCGTTTACTTCTTCAGGGTTGCCCATGTCGATGCCCATGCCGTCAAGCTGCGCTTGCGTGTAGATGTCTGTCATCATGCGGCCAACAATTTCTTTGTTCTCGACAGCATTGTTGAAGAAATAGTTGTAAGCCGCCTTTTGGTACGACGGCAACTGCCCAATGACATGCTGCTCAAATAAGTTTCCGTCTGGATGCCCAAACGGGAACATGAAACTCACCACGTCCTCGAGGCGTGGTTCTCTCTTCAACCCTTCACGCACAACAGTAGTTACGAGCGGGCCAGTCCCAGGCAGCGTGCCTTGCAACGCAGTGTTCAAACCGTCCTTGCTCATGCGGATATCGCTGTTTTCCAAGAACGGAGGAATAAGCTTGTCCCGTAGACTTTGCGGCAAGCTATCGAAGACTGTCGGGTCTTCTTGGTTCAAGCTAAAGACCAGGTAGCGGGCACCAGACTCAGGGTCTTCAACCTCAGTCAAGCCGAGCGTTTCTGCTTCCCACGCCTTGTCGTACAGGCGGTACTTGCCCATTACTTCGGCCGGCTGACGGATTGCAAACCCGGCCCAGCGGCTAAACACCTCGGCGTACGCGTTAAGGAACGCCACCGTGTTGCCTACCAGTTCAGACATCCGCAGGTTCTCTGCAAGGTCGTACAGGATCGTGCGAGTTTCTTTCAATGCAAACTTGCGCGCGCCTTCTTCGATCTCGTTGAGCTGCCGTTGCGAAGTAATAACTTTGCCATCAGCATCAACAGGCAAGAGCTCGACCCGGCGTGCCGCCTCGAGCTCATAGTTCGCACGGAAGAACGGCATACGGGCGAGGTTGTCTGTCGGCATGGTGCCCAGAACGCTGTAGATTTCGTCAACAAATTCTCGAGCAGTCATTCTGGTCCGGTTGTTTTTCGACATGTTGGCATGCGACTGCGGGTCTGGGCCGAGCGATTTGCCGAAGTGCGGGTACAGCGGCGCTAGTTCGTCACCGCCGCCAGTACGGATCTGGTCGATAAGTTCTGAGCGGGTAACCTTTTCTCCTGCGCCTGACGCAGGGCGACGCAAAACGGGAACATCTCCGATTCCTTTTTCGTCGACAACAACAAAACCAAATCGCCCGTAGTACTCGTGCAATTCAGAACGTGCTTGCAACGACAACGACACGTTTTGTTGATCAGCGACCTCAATTACCTCGTTTAGCAAACGTGTGCCATGGCCTTGGCCTGGCGTGCCGGCTATGAAGTTAGAAATGTAACCGTCTTGCGACACATACAGAGTTGCGCCCTCGTTGTCGTAAGAGCTCTCCGGCATCTTGCCAGTTCGACTGTTTACTTCCTCAATAACGTCGTCCAACGCTTGTCTAACTTCAGGCCACTCAACCTTGCCAGTCATGGCACGTTCGCGAAGCGCAGGGAAATACGCAGGAGGCAGCACGTTGTCGTACTCGTTGATGACGTACTTAGCGGCCTCGAACAACTCGTCAGAGTTGAAGTTGTCGATTGACTGCGGGGCATACAAGTCGTTGAACACTTTGTTGTCGCGCAACATCAGGTCAACAAGGCGTTCCGCCCGTTCGCTGGGAGTACCGACGTTCGTCCAAACGATTTCGTAAAACTCGTCCGTAATTGCTTCGCCAGTGTAAAGATCCATCATGCGGCTCCACTTTTCCGCAAACATGGCATCATCTACTGCAATGTTTTGGATGTCCCATTGCTGCCAGTCAACGTCGTAGAACCCTTCCAGTTCCCGTTTCGACGCCCGATGAGCACCAGACAACAAACTGTCTCGAGCCTTAGACGCAGACACATACCCACGCCACTGCTCGATAAAGTTCGGGTCGTCACCAAACGCGTTGCGAAGGTTTGCACCACCCAGGTTCAAATTGGGAAACCCGGCCCTCTTCATCAGAGTCTCAGCAGCTTCGAACTGGTTCTGCGCCACCTGCGCCTCAGGAACCTCTCGAGCAAGCTGCTCGATAAAGTCTGCGTCAGTCATCTTGGACCGGGCAGCACGAACCGCAGCCGGGTCGCCAGCTGCTCTAATCAGCGACGCTTGTGCTTGCCGGCGCAACACCGCCGCATAGTTCAAGTTCGCTGATCGACGTGTTTGCTGCGTGATGCGACGATGCCGGCTCAACAAGGACCAGCCGAAGTAGCCAGCCCCCATAGTAGCGTCTGCGAAAGCTAGACCGAACAGGCCGCCCTTGATGCCGCTGTTGACAAGGATCTGACCAATGTTTTTGCGTTGCGCCAAAGCCCTGTTGCGTACCCGCCGCACTGCAGTGTTGAACTCACGCTTTGAAGCCGACTCAAACAACGCGTGGTAGTCGACTGCTTCTCCCACTTTCGGCGGCGGAATATCAAGGATGTCGTAAAGTTCTTTGGCGATCAGAGTTACGTCGCCGGTCGACTCGAGGCCTCCCAAATATTTAGTTGACAGTTCTCGACGCAAGTCCTGGTAGCCAGCCAGCGAGCGACGCGCTGTGATCATCGAACCCATCGTGATCATCATGCGAAGCTGCTCATCAATGCCAACTCGCATAGGCCACTTAGGCGTCAACAGCATCGACCCACGCCAAGCACCATGAGCGAGGTCGCTGCCTGACTTGAACCCTCTTAAAGCCCGGTTTTCAGCTATTGCTTTTGCAGCCCTGGCGCTGTACCTTTCCATGCGCTCAATCTTGCGCTGGACAACGTCGTACCGAGGCAACACGCGTGAAGTCTTGACCTGCGACGGCGACATGCGATACGTCATCAACACATCAGACCCGTCTTCAGCAATTTCGTGAACCAACGCAAAATCGTCTTCAACAACGTCCACAGCCGCTCGTTGCGTGTTCATGTCGCCCTGGATCGACACTGCGCGTTGCCGGGCGCGTTGTTCCATTCCGCCCAGAACAGTTTTGCCTTCGTGCATATCCTGTTGCCGCTTGTAATCGTTCCCAAGCGTTGAACGACTCAACGTATCGATGCCATCAAACTCGGCAGCGTCGAGCATTTCGTCAAGACGCGTGTTGAAGTTGCCAATAACTTCTTCGAACAACGCATCTACCGCTGCAAAGTCCTTGGCCGCAACCAGACGCGTAAACTCAGCTGCAATTCCTGCAACTTCAGCTTCATCAGTCAGACGCGTGCCGCTCTTTTCTTTGTCGCCAGGCTTCTTGCCCCAAACAGTCTTGTCTTTCCTGCTTCTGCGACTGCCAACAACACGAACTCGACGTGCCTGATCCAACACACGGCTAACTTGCTCAAGAAAGTTGGGGTCGCTGGAGTTAGCGATCGTTTGAGGAACACGTTCAGAAAAGACACGCGCAACACGGCCTTGCGGACCAGGCGTACCACTAAACATGTTGTTCGTGTTCACAAACGTAGACAACGTCGTCCGGTCGCCAGTGGTGTCCAGAATTTTGTTCTGCATGTTTCGCAACGACCGCAGCCGGCCACCAAACGGGACTTCACGCACACTGCCGAACAACGACAAGTGCGTTGAAAAACTGTTCACTTCGTCAGCGTTGCCGAGCATGTCTTCAAGCGCGTTGAAAAACAGATCTTTGTCCATCGTGCTCAGCGTGATCTGTGCAGCAGGATCAATTTCGTAGATGCCAGTGTCGGGGTTCATCTTCATGCCCCGCTGCTGCGTGCGATACAACGCCTGCTGCATGTCGTACATCTGGAACCAGTTTGCGTAACCCTGCAGCTCGTTGTACCGCTGCAAGTCAGCGACCAGGTCACCGCCGTACAACGCATGACTTTCTGGGGCAGCAGCAATAACCCCGTCCAAGTCGCCTGCTGCCAACGCTTTCTGCGCTTCAACAAACTCGTCAACCGAGTAGAAGACGTGCTGAATGTCGAGCATCTCTGCAGAGATCTTCTCGAGCTCAGTAATTGCACCGAAGTCGCCGGCCAGGACACGCATCGTCAACTGGCGAGCTTGCGGGGTTTCTGCTCGGGCAAACATTTCGATAGCGCGCTCGTCCATGTTGCGAGTTGCACGCCCCAGGATGCTTTGGAACGCCCCGGCACGTTCTTGCCAAGTGTCGAGTTGCGACATTGCGTCTTCGACTTGCTGGTACGTCCGGTGCGGAAGCATGCCGCCGTCGTTCGTCAAGTTGGTGCCGGCAAACGACCGTGCGCGTGCTTGCGTCACGTTTTGAATAGCTTCGCTGTAGTTCCTGGCTCCTCGTTGACCGAACCCGGTGCCTATAACACGAGTTACTGGCTGCGGGATGCGTGTCAATCCAGGGATAGCTGTGGTCGCCGCCGTCGTTCGTCCAATAACTCTGCTGGTTCCTGGGACACGAATAACAGTTGCTCCTCGAGCAACCTTGCCTGTGCCGCCAGTCAGGTAGGTAACTGGGTCGATAAGTTCTTGGACCAGGTCAACTGTGCCTGACAGTACGTTAAACGTCGGGTCTGAACGGATTGCGTTGTATTCGTCTTCATCGTACGGGTCGACACCCATGAACGCGTACGCAAACGATTGACCAAACGTCCGCTGGTCATCGTTGATGTTCCATGCTCGTTGCCACGCGCCAGCGTCAAAGTACCGGCGTGGCCCGTTCAAGCTAGAGTCGTGGATAACGGTCGCTACCGTGCCCAAAGGACGGTCTACAAGCTCATCGATTGTCCACTGCCAAGCATCAAGCACCGGCGTAGCAACCGTACTAATCATGCCCCGTTCGCGTTCATCGAACATGGCTTCGTAAGCACTTACAGCTTTGCCAGCAATGTACGGCAGCACACCGTCGCCGGGTTCGCCGGCTGCCATCTGCGCTGCGTTAGGCGCGCCAAGAATGTCTTCCTGAACAAACGAAAAGATGCTTTCTGACCACGAGTCAGGCATCGACAAAAAGGCATCAACCCCGCTGCCGATGGGGCCGCCACCCAAGCCCTTGCTGGGACTGTCCAACATGTCGACAAGCGCCCCAGGGACGCTGTCAAAGATGTCGGTAGTGCCGTTCCAAATACGATCAAAAACCATTAGAGCTCTTCCGCAAGAAACTCAGGGTTACGAACCAACAACCGTGGGTCGTGCTCGTTCACCAGCTCGTCCAAGTTCCCAACGAAACGCTTCAGTTTCCGAACCGTGTTCTGCATTTCTCGACTAGCGCCAGGCCGATCAGCAAGCGGCTCCATGTAAAACAACATCCGCAACGCCTTCTGACGCTGCTGCAACTGCTCAGTCTTACCCATCCCCATAGTCGGGTCAGGCGGCGTCGTCACAGGCTGGTTCGGCAACTTCGACCGGCCCTGCAACGGCATACTGCCAGGAGGAGCAGACGGCTTCGGCACTTCTGCGTCACGCGTCGCAGCAACGACCTCGTCTTGCTTCTTAACCATTCCGTACTGTTGATTGCGTGCCCGTGGCATTAGAGAGCTCCTAGAAGCGCTGCAAGATCAGGCGGGCCAGCCGGCGCACCACCGCCAGCTTCAGCACCCGCACCCGGCTGAGCAATACCTGGCTGCGCCTCAGGGGCGCCAGGTTCGACCTGTTCGGCCTGACGTTCCTGCGCCTCACGCTGCACACGACCAACTGCTTCAGCAAGATCGTTCTGATCGTTTCTTACCAGTTCCATAATCCGAGCCAAATCGGCCGGCGGCAACGCACCCTGCGATGCCTGCTGCTGCAACCCGGCCAGCAACGACTCTTCCAACCGTTCCGCTACAACCGAGTCACGTTCTTTCTCGACATCCTCAACCAGAGGATCGATTCGCATGAACGCTTCTTTGGACATAGTGCCCATTGCGAGACGTTGACCGCCGGCGATCACAAGGTTGTTGATGTCGGCACCGGCCTGCGAGTACGACACGACGTTGTCGTCGGTCGTGAAGTGCTTGTTCGGGGTGTAGTCGACCTTGCCCTTGACGTTGCCCATGCTGACGTAGAACGACCGAGGCTTGTCGCCGGCGTACGCCTTGCACTGAGCAATTGCAATCCGGTTCTCTTCCTCGAGGGCACGGGCGAGCGTTTTCTGCGTTTCCTGCACCGTAAAGTCCACCACAGCAGACAGCACTGCGTCGCCACGGCGACCGGTACGGATGTTGGAGGTAGATTCGCCGCCAAATTCGGCAGGAACACCAGCAGTTAGGCGCTGAGCCCGCTCAAGACGGTCGATAGCCGGGTTAGTCATGTAACCAGGCTGCATCTGCATGTCTTTCAGCGTGCCGCCACGCACCACACCGACCTCGCCAGTCAAACCGTTAGCGGTATTGACGATCTTGGGCTGTTCGCCTGCGTTGCCGACCAGCCAAGTGTCAGGGAACACGCCCTTCTGCACAGCCAGCACCTCAAGAGCCATCAGCTTGGCCTGCTGCTGGTACATGCCGAGGATGCCGTCGAACTGGCCTCGAGAATCGTCTAGCGAAATCCGGTTTGACACGACGACCGGGCAGCGACCGACCAGGTTCGGGACACGTTCGAGCTCAACTACGACAGGACCGCCGTCGTTGTTGTTGAACCCCTGGGTGTGCGGGTTACGCACACCGACCAGCACCGTTTCCATGTCGTCGACGTACTCGATCATCTCGATCGGTTCGTCCTTTTCGTACGGTGCGTCCTTCACGCCGCCGGCAAACCGCAACGCAGCCTCGGGGTAGAACGTCTGCATCCAGCCATATGATCGTTCATATCCGAACACGCAGTCGATCGGGGTCATGTCGTCCACGCCCCGCAGGTTCGACGGGTACGCCGTCAGCGGGTCACGGCAATGCCAGGTCGGCACGCCCTTCTTCGGGTCGAACCGCAACTGGGTCACCGACTGCGAGTAACCGATTAGGTGACGGGCACGTTTTGCCAACTGAAGATCAAGCGTTGAGTTCTGCCACCAACCAAACATTGCCTTGCGGCGGATCTGTGCATGCTTGCGCGCCTGCTTTGACGTGTCGTCAGCAGGGGGGCACACAATGTCCGGCAGAACCGACGCAACACGCATAGCGGTCTGGTCCAGGCCCTGAGCAAGCAGGTTGGCAACCGCTGCCGACTCGGTAGTGTCGATCTCGGGCAGCGGCACCACAACATCGCCGTTGTAATGGTCACGAACGTGGCGCATACGCGCCTTAACGCCCGCATGATTCTGCGAACGAGTGTAGAACAGGTCAACGATGTCTTCAGCGGACTTCATATGCGCGCGTCTCCAGAAAGCCACGACGGCCGCCACTGCCGCACCGCCTCAACAGATGGAGTGTAAATCTTCTCGAGATTGTGCTCCATGAACCATTGTGCCATAACACAATCGTCCGTGCGGGAACCAGTCCCCTCAGGGTTCCACTTCGTGACCTCGTTTATAAGAAGTAGCGAGTGTGGACGTGCGGCAGTCTGTTGTTTCCCCGGCAACCGTACTCGGCCGGCTTTGTACAAGGGGGCCAGCATCTGCACCCCGTACTTCGGGTCGCCCTTGTTCTTCGAGTGCGTGTAATGCGGCACAAGCTCCACACCCCTCGTCGACGCCCACCTGCGGAAGTGGTCGTACTGAAGGATAAACTTCTGCGCTGCGTTGGCTTCAACAATCCAGTACTGGATCGGGTGCCCCATATCGTTCGATATCTGCCACCAATCCTCTGCGATTCCGGTAAAACACTGTTGGTCATGGTTCCAATCCAAGAATGAGGGCGCATCCATCTTGCGCCGGTACGACTCCAACAGATACCGGTACTCTGTTTCCTCAACGTATGCCCAGCATTGCAATGCCCAAAAGTTTGACGGGCTCGGGTCGGCCGAAGCAATGATGACTGGATCGGACGGCAGATACTGCGGGAGTTCCCACAGGTCACGTTCGTTGTCCCAACACCCGACATGATGCACACCGTCACGGCCCTCGCCGCCTGACACCCAGATCGGGTCAACGAGCACTGATGACGGGTCAGCGTCTTCCTGCTGGTACAAGATCTCGTACCGGTCAGGAGTCTGCGCCTTGATGTGACGGATTTTCTTCCACGGCAAACGACGTGGATACAGCAAACATCCTTCGGGCCACGGCTTTGCGTTGAGGCTGTGGTCACCCTCGCAGCAGTCCTCGTAATGGACTTTGTATTTCAGGTGGTGGTACTTGGATTCCTCAGTGGGAGAGAGTGTTTCACTAGGCAAGGAGGAAGCCTGTTCCGAGATCTCCTCGGACACCATGCCCTCTCCCACCGAGTCCATTTCGTCCTCGTCAAGCGGGGCCTTCTTGTCCAGTGCGTACCGGTAAATGTCGTCAGACGACATCCGCTGGCCGTTTAACACTAACAGACCGCCTGGCTCGAGGCGCGTCTCTGCTACCTCGTCCCACCAACGGTACATGTCGCTGCGGGACTCAGAGTTACGCATTTTGCGTGGATCCCACACGTCGTCCCAGATCACCAGGTCAAAACGGCCACCGAGGAAACCGGAGTCCATGCCGAACGCCGACCAGGTCGGTTCTTTCTGCGACAACGGCTGATCGTCAGGCTGCAAAATCGTGAACGCCTCGGCACGCCAGATCTCTTTGGCGTCAGGCTTGAACGCACCGAAGTCTTGCTGCATGGTGCGTACCGCATCGACAGCAATACCGATCTTCTGGTCGTTGAGCTCGGCACGGGCGACGTGTTCCCGTTCGAACTCTGCTCGCAGCCGGCGGGTGTACCACTCGGCAAGGCGCTGGGTAGACGAACCGATCATTCCTCGCAGAGCACGGTTGCGTACTGTGGCCCAGGCCGGAAGTACTTTGGCAAAAAACGTGGATTTGCCGCTACCAGGGGGTGCGTTGATGACGATGTATTCCTCTTGTGGCGTGTTGAGGAGTGCGTTTACTTGTTCTGTGGCTTCGATTTGCCAGGGTTGGAGGATGATTCCGAAGTAACGGAGTGCAAATGCTTCGATGTTGTCATGTGCTTCTTGTGCGGCCGGGTCGAGGTGCTCATAGTCAGGGATCTTTGATACGCCGATCTTGTCTACTTGTTCTTTGGCTTGCAGCCAGGAACGGGTAGAAGTGCGGCCCGATTCGTTGTCACGCGCCGAGTGGTAGTTAACGCCGGCTTTGATGGCGGACTGGCGCATTGACTCGCCGCCGCGACGAAGCAGCAGGTACTGGACCCACTGCTCCGGTGTCGTGTGCTTGCCTGACGGCATAGTTACTTAGCCTGGTCGGGGTCATGCACTCTGACGCCCCAGGTACACGGATCCCATCCGTCGTCAAACTGCTCGATTTCTTCCTTGGTCATAAGCAGATCGTGCGTCAGACAACCAACGTCTGAACAAAACCCTGCTTTACGGCCAGCCTCCAACCATTCAGTAAACGTCACCACTTCACCTTGTTCGCCCAGTACGCAGCCGAGCACGGACCCTTCGCAATGTTCTTCGCATGGCGTGCTTTAAATGACTTACGACGAGCCTTGTCTTTCTCGCTCTTCGGGTTCTTGCCCGCACCAGACACGCCCTGCTGGCCGAATCGAATGACCTTGCCATTCTCACACCCCTTGCCTTTCGCTACGACAACGTGCGACTTCGTCGGGTGATTCGGGGTGCGTTTCGGCTTGTTGTAACCCGAAACACCAACGCGCTTCAGCCGAGGGTCAGGTTTCTTCGCCATCAGCGACGCTTCTTCGCAGTCTTCGCAGAACGCCTAAACGCCGCATCAGTCGGAGCGCCCTTCGACCCAGGCTTCCGCATCCGCTCCTTAGAACCAGCCTTGATGCGCTTCCGCTTTGCGTGAATGTTTGCGTACAAACCCTTCTTAGCCATAACTCACTTCCTTGTTGACTTGCCGTTCGCGCCATTACGCGCACGGTTCTTCTGCGGAGATTCCTTCACCAGCCGCCCAGACTTTGTGTGCGACAAATCAGGACCGCCCTTACCCATCATGCCACGCTTACGCCGCTCCGCAGCCAAACGCGCCCGATACTTCTTCTGCGCCGGCGTCGCATTACGACGCTTATCCGCAGCCAACTTCTTCTTGTACGAAGCCGGATTCTTACGATAGTTACGAGCCGACTTCCCAGGCGAGCTCGACTTTCTCGGAGCCATCAGTTGTTATCCACGACAATCACAAAGATCACAAATACACAAGTGAGGATCAGCAACAGCACATTGACTGCTACTGGCACGACTCACACGACTCCGGATTCTCAAGATCACACTCCGCCTCAATCGGCTCATCAGAACCCTCACCCCAATCCAAATCATCAAACTCGCCGTTCTTGTAACGCTCAACCAACGTCTGAGGCTTCTGCACACCACACCTACGCAAAGAATCCGCCAAAACCATCACAACCTCCTCAAGTCATCTGCTACAGTAGCACCAACCGGCACCCCAACCCGGTCAAACCGTTGGGGCCACGCCTTGCACGCGTGAGCGTCGCCCGTCAGAAGGGCCTCCGAGTCGTGCCCGAGAAACGACGGCCCCAGGGACGGGGCGGACACGACCAGCCAACACACACCGCAGATAGTTGGCCGGCGATCAACCGAAACTGACGGAGGGCCCAGGGCACGGTCCCACCAAAACACCCAACGCAACACACACCAACAAACCAAAACCCCCCAAACACCGATAGCATAACGGACCCCCACCCCCACGCACGGTACATCGCCCCGTCGGCCCGCATAAATATTCGCCTCGAGGACGCCCGGCCCGGCCTCGAGGACAAACGACCCCCCGGCCCCGTATCGAAGCGCTCGAGCACAGCCAGACATACGGCCGTCGAGGACGCTCGAGGAGATCCCCTGGTCGCCTCGAGGTCGCTCGAGGTCGCCTCGAGGACGAGCTCGAGGTCGCTCGAGGTCGTCGACCTGGTCGCCACGATCACGTTCCACGATCACAGCCCCTGGTCTCGCCCGGCCTCGAGGTGCTG
>CEPG01041199.1_pt1 | contig 15284 bp, 7 predicted proteins | sample 530551 | NCBI WGS metagenome assembly CEPG01 (sample SAMEA2620384, study PRJEB7988) | marine metagenome | biome: marine biome (ENVO:00000447); feature: surface water layer (ENVO:00002042); material: "saline water (ENVO:00002010), including plankton (ENVO:xxxxxxxx)" | depth 5 m | reverse complement strand
TGTAGTTAAAGTTGATATAGCAGATGCTCCAGGAGTAATTTATGGTGAGAATGTATATAAAGTTAATTACTTAAACTATAGTCGAGATGGTTTTTTACCACAATTTTTAAAGTTTAATAATAAAAGAGGAGTAACTTTTGTAGGTCTTGTAGATAAAGTTACACCTATACCATTAATAGATGAACATAATCTTTATTTAGGAAAGTATAATAGATTTGGTAAAAATCATAGAAGAGCATACTTTATAGATAAAGAACTATATTTAGTTTTACCATTAGATAATGAAATGTCTTATGTAAATATTAGAGGTATATTAGAAGACCCTAGAGATGGAGATAAAATTAATGGAACAAGTACAACTTTACCATTAATTAGATTTGATGATGAAACTACACCATTTCCATTTCCAGATGAACATTTACCAGTATTGGTAGATAGAGTATTGAAATCAGAGTTGGCTTATACATTAAGAACACCTCAAGATAACTTTAATAACGGAGTAGAAGATTTCTCTGTAGCAGGAAAGAAAGTTGGTAAGTAAGACGTATAAACATAAATATATCGCAATAGATGAGATATATGAGCAGTTGGGGGACAATATAGACATTAGTCTAAAAGAGTATAAAAAGCTCTTAAAATCATTCTATAATGCTTTTACACAAGAAGTAGTGTATAGCAGAGAAGTTGTACATTTACCTAATAATATGGGTTATTGCTACATAAAAAAGAATGAACATAAAAGACCTTTTCACATTAGAGTTGATTGGGCAGAAACAAAAAAGCAGGGAGAGTTGGTAAAGTATAAAGTTCCTATACTTGATGACTATTACTATAAATTAATGTGGCATCGTAAAGGAACTATGGGTAAGTGTAAGATTATGCCTTTAACATTATTGAAAGATAGTATAAAGGATTTTACTAAAGAAAACGACTTTTAATTATGTCACATAAAGGAAAAACAAGCATATATACAGTGGCTGCTGCAGTAGCTCGTAATTTAGGTTTGCGAGATACTAACAATCATATTATAAATTTTATTGAATGGGCATTTGAAGCTGAAATCAAAATAGGTTCAAAAGATACATTTTCTGAAATTACAGTAGAGCTAGAAGTAAAAAATAAAAAAGTTAAACTCCCTTGTGATTTCTATAAACTAATTGATTTGAAAGCGGGTGATACTTTCTATCTACCTACAAATCATACATTCAGAAGTGATAAAGATTCTGGTGGTAGGTCACAAAGATATTATGTTGATGATGAATTTATTCATTTTTCTGGTGATGTAGATAAAATAAAAATATCTTATTTAGGAATACAAACAGATGATGAAGGTTTTCCATTAATAGAAACTTCACATGTAGATGCTGTATCAGCCTATATTATGTGGAGACATAAAGCTATAGATTATTATAATCAAAAACTACCTCAGTATATATTTAGAGACTTAGAGAAAAGATGGTATTGGTTATGTGGACAAGCAAGAGGTAATGATAATATGCCTTCACAGCACGAAATGGAAGCTGTTGCTAGAATGTGGAATACATTAGTTCCTGTAATAACTAATAATGGATTTAAGAATTTATAATGAGTAATACAAGAAAATCTAAACCAGAAACATTCAATAAAGGTATTGTTACTGATGTTACTGAGCAATTACAACCTGCAGGAAGTTATAGGGATGCTACAAATATTCGTATAACTAGTTTAGATGGTAAACATTTTGCAGCACAAAATATAAATGGTACTAGTATAAAGGTAACATTAAATGCTATTCCAGGTAAAGAGTTATTTGTTTTTAGACCTAAAACAGATTTTACTCCTGGTGAAACATATTTGGTAGATGATATATCTGGAACAGGTGCTACGCTAGGAGTTTATTTAGGTTTGCCTGGTTCATCTAGTGCTGCAGCAGTTGCTGTTGATAATCCTGCTATACAATTTGTAATGAATAGTGTTTTAGATTTATATACAGCAATAGCTAATGCATTTAACTCTGTTGCAGCTATAACACAACATATTACATTTCAGGCAACTCAAGATGGTTTATCATACACATTATCACAAAGCTCGATAAATGCAGGATATGTATTACAAAGAATCATTATAGGTGAATTAGGAACTGCAACAGACCCTGATGAATTAGGGAATGAAACTGATACTAATAGTTTTAGTGCTGGTATGTGGCTAGAGCAATCTTCTATATATCCTTTTACAGATAGATTTGTAGTAGTGGGACATTATTCATTTGTTAATGAATTGTATTTATATACACAAGATAAGATACCTGGTCAGACACAATTTGGTCATATACATAAATTAGTCTTTGATGTTAGTGGAGAACTTATATCACAAGAAGTAATCTATGGAAATGCATTAACTTTTCAAGATACACATAAATTAATTGTTAGAGGTATAATAGAAAATAATTGTGTACAAAGATTAGTATGGACTGATAATTTAAATCCATTAAGAACAATAAATGTATTAGATGATAATTTATCTGCTTTGTCTTTGGAGTCTTTATCTGCTACACCACAATACCAATTAAGTCATCCTATTGTTACTAATGTATCTGCAGGTTCTTTACCTACAGGTATGTATGAATATGGATACAAATTACTTTCTGCAGGAGGAGGTGATACAAGTGTATCTACACTAAGTAATCTTGTTCCTGTTGGTTTAGGAGATTTTGATGGCAATACATTTGATATGATAGGTGATATTGCTATTGGTGTAGATAATTCTGGGAAAAGTTTAGAAATAAAAATAAAAGGATTAGATACTAATTTTGATACTATAAAACTTTATGTAATTTATTATGCAAATAATTTAGCAGGAGCTGGACAGTTATTTGAAGTTACAGAAGAAACATTTTCAGGTGATGAATTTACTTATGTACATTCAGAATTAGATTTATCAAGTCCTTTAATATTAGAAGAATTTACAGTACAAAATAATACTTGGAGATTCTGTAAAGCTATAGAGGTTAAGGATAATATATTATTTGCAGCTAATCTTAGAAGTTTACCTGAAACATTTACATTTGATGCTCAAATAAAAAGATACAAAGGTATAAGTTCAGCTACAACCTCAGACCCTAAATTACAAGCTATATCTGCTCGAACGGATAATGCTGCTGCATCAAGTGGTTTTATAACTAATGATTCTTCATTCGAAAATTCTATACATAGATATTGGCAATTACCTATTAAAGATTCTAAAGATAGCTCTAAGTTTAGAAGAATTTTAGGTGGACATACAGATGATTTTGATAATTCTGATAATGGTATTAGAGTATCGTTTCACATGGAAGATAGGATAGCTGGAAATAAAGGTAGTTTTAATAGCGCAAGTACTAATTCAGGGCCAATAACTGAATCTATAATTGGACAAACCCCTAATCCATTTTTAAATGAATATCCTATAAGTGTAGGTAATGCACAAGCTCACGCTAATCCATTATATACAAGTGTTAAAAGAGGATACCAAAGAGGAGAAATATATAGATTTGCTATAGTCTTCTATGATAGAATGGGTAATCCTGGATTTGCTAGATATATAGGAGATATACAGATGCCTAATCACGAAGATGATTATTGGAGATTTTCTAGGTCTAATACAAAAACTGCAGGTTCATCAGGAACATTAACTTGTGAAATAGATGCTAATTGTCCTGACTACAGATTAAGTTATGTAGAAGGATTTTGGGGGCCTGCTCAAGTAGATAAAATATATAATGGTGTATATACTGATTCTAGTAATCCTGTAGCAGGAGGTTATTTACCAAAAGGTTTTAAAGGTGGAACTTTAGGTGAAGCTGAGTATGTACATAGACTTACAGATTTATATATAAGGTTTGAGGTAAAATTATCTAATGCTGTTAAAGAATCTATATCTGGATTTAAAATAGTTAGAGCAGAAAGAACAGATGGTGATAGAACAGTCATAACACAAGGAATGTTAAATCCTATGGGTATAGCTGGAGGTAATGATAATTTATCACAAAGATTTATTCCAGGAAATATTGGGCCTTTTATTACAGAAGTCGAAGCTGAAAAACATTCTTTTGCTAATAAATATCAATTTGATACTGCAGGAGACTGGTCAGATGATGGTGCTGATTTTACTCCTACAATAATTAATCATGATTATAATGGTATTTATTCATTTAGATTAATGCCTATAAATTTTGGTGTAAGAAAAAATGTACCAGAAAGAAGTGAACTTTATTCAGCAAAATTAGGTTTTGCGTATTTTGCAGGTGCAGGACTTGGAGCAAGAGGGTTAAGTACTTCTTATACTGGGCCAACAAATGTAAATTCAGGTTTTCAGTATAAAAACGGTGCAACAACTCCTTTAACTGAAACTTTTAATGAAAATAATGAGTTTATTAGTTTTAGATATATAGATGCTTCTAATACTTATAAATTTGGATGGCCTGCAAATTCTAAAGCTACACATCCAAATTATTTTACATTTGACTCTTTAGATGTTATGGGTGGAATGATACCATATCAAAGAAAGTCAGGTGATAAATTAAAAATAGTAAGTGTATTATCACAATTTTCTCAACTTAGAAAAGACCACGGTTTAAGTTGGAGAACGCCTTCAGGAGCTACATTTAATGCATACAATTATAATCCTGGTATAGTTCAAAATAATTTACCATATAACCAAACAAGTACTCCTCAACATAATTTACAGTTTATATCAGAAGCAGGTCATATAGGTCAAAACGATTTTGTACAAAATGCAGCTCTGCCAGAAACAGCTCAATTTACTAATGAGAAAATTTTAACTGAATTAGGTAACTCTGGAAGAAGAAGAGAGCATTCATTTGTAGAGTGGTATGTAGAAGACACAGGGTTATATAATAAAAGAGCTTATGAAAATCAATTTAGCAATTTAGTTAATCATGACAGCCAAGGTGTATTAGATAATAATTTTGATATATTAGATTCTGAAGATATAGGTTTTGGTGAAGTAAAAAATTCATTTATGGGTTTTGTAGGTGCAGGTATGGTAAACAGAGGTGCACATGATATGACTTTTACTTCTTGGCGTTCTCCAGAAAAAGTATATACTCTTTCTAATCCAGGCTCAATAAATAATGCTTCAACTTTTTCTTTTAATGCTACTTCTAGTAATGGCGTAATGGGTGAGTCTGGATTTTTAAAACATATTGTACCTATATCTCTTACAAAAAAAGATAGAAATTCTGAAGCAGATGGCCATTATCTTCCTAATAGTCATTATACTTCAAGTTATGATATATGTAATCCAACTCTAGGTTTAAGAATAGACGGTTCAATATTAGGTATAAATTTACTACCAGAATTTTATTTAGCTGGTGATGGTTTAGTTGGACAAAATGTAAGCTTACCTAGTTTGGTAAGTATAGATGGTAAAAGAGTTTTAGATTATAGATTTGATGATGCAAGTATAAAACCTATAGCGCATAAACATGCATATACAAGAGAATCAAAATCTTTATTCTTTTTCCCATATAGATATTTATGCAATATAGTTAGAGATTTACCAAATCAATATGGTGGTAATTCTGATAGTGCAATAGCTTCTACTAGATATATTAGTACAGGACATTTTACTGCAGTAACACAAGATGCTAATAGTTATGCTGCTGATGTTTCAGGGGGAGATACTTTTGTAAATATATTTGCTTATAATAAATATAAAGGTATGGGAGCGGATACGGAAACAGAAAATAATGGAACACAGCTTGGCTCTGGTTCAGTTTCTATTCCTATAGAATCTAAAATAAATTTTGACTATACTCATCACGAACATTTTAAAAGAGGCGATTATTTATTGCCTACTGGCGCTGTTAATGGTTTAAATGCTCCAGCATTAAGCAAAAATTATGATGGTGTAGATAAAATAGATTATTTTAAAGTATACTCACAAGAATCTACTACAGTAGGATTTTTATCTGATAATAGTGCATTTGATTGTGTTATAACTAAATTTCCTAATCAAATAGCATATTCAAATACTAAATTATCAGGAGATGTTTATAATGCATGGGATACATTCCCACCTGCAAACTTTCATGATGTAGATGGTAATTTAGGAGAAATTAATTCTTTATTTTTAATAAGAGATAATTTATATTTTTTACAAGAAAGAGGTGTAGGTAATTTGTTAGTAAATCCAAGAACAGTTATTACAGATAGCTCAGGTGGACAAATATTTACAGGAACAGGAGATACAGTGCAAGACCATTCTTATGCAAGTACAGAGTTTGGTACAATACATCAACATAGTGTTTGTGTAAGTGATAATATGGCTTATTGGGCGGATGCTATACACGATGAGTTATTTTCTTTTGATGGAAGAAAGCTAACATCTATAGGAGATATAACAGCCAATAAGAAATTTCTTAGAGATATAATAGGAGGATATAGCTATATAAATAGTTTAGGCGTACAATTGAGTGGATATGATTATGTTAATACATTGAAAAAATTTGATAGACCATTAGTTAATGAAGGTATACATTCGGTATATGACCATAAAAATAATGAGGCTATATTTACATTTTTTGATTCATATAAATTAAGAAATACTAATTCAGTTGCAACTAATAAAAAAAATGAAATATATAATACAATAGCATACAATGAACAATTAAAACTTATTACTTCTAGATATAGTTATAAGCCAAGCTATTGGATTTCACATGACAATAGAATATATACAATAAGTAACTCTAGTACAAAGTCATACTCTATGAAGAGTAAGAACTTAAATCTTTGGGATGATGAATTAGCTCCATTATGTACTTTTGAAAATAATGCACAAGAATTTAGTATAAAGTTAATTTTAAATGAAGCTCCTAGTATTTCTAAAATATTTGATAATTTAGATATAATATACGAAGGAGAGAATCAAGCAGGAGCTACAGCAGGTAATCCAAATCCATTTAAATTTACAAGTATAACTTTTGATTCTCCTGAAATGGATACTACACAAACTGTAAGTTATATTAATGGTGATGTAGAAAGTTATAGGTATGGAGTTTTAAAATTGCCTATAAGAAATCAAACTGCTACTAACAGATTAAGAGGGACTTATATAACAACAACAATACTTGAGAATGTAAATATGACTAGAAAATATAATATATTTGCAATAGGGTATAAATACAGACAATCTAATAGATAAGATATGGTAAGAAATAGATATAGAAAACCAGGAGGAAAAGTTCCTAGTAAGTTTAAAGGCTTCAGTATGTTGCCTGAAGATGTTCAGCGAGAAATGAATCCAGAACTTGCAGAAATGTATTTAAAGGGTGGTAAGTATCGCAAGAAAAAAAAGAAGTATAAAGAAGAAGGTGGCGTTAGTAAGTTTGAAGAATTAACTACTCCTTCAGATGAATTAACTCAAGGTGCTGGTTTAGCAGGAATGGCTGGTGCTACTATAGGACAATTAGCAGATGATAATGATGCTACTACTTATAAAGGTGGTGAAGTATTAGGAGATGTTGCTAAAGGAGCTGCAGCAGGTGCTTCATTTGGCCCTATTGGTGCAATAGTTGGTGGTGGTGCAGCTTTAGCTACTGGATTAATAAATAGAAATAAAGCTCGTAAAGAAGAAAAAAGATTAAAAGAAGAGCAGTTAAGTAAACAACGTGAAGAGACTAGAAATAACATTAAAAAAAGCATAGAGGATGCAGAAGAACTAGAAGAGAAAGAAAGACTTGAAAGGTCTACTATGGCTTTACAAGATATGAATCCTATGGGTTCTGAAGGTCTTTCTACCACTCCTATGATGAGAAAATATGGTGGTAAATTTAATATGGGTGGTAAAAAAACTAATATGCCACCACCACCTCCAGGATTTATGTATGATAAAAACGGTAATCTTGTAAAAACAAATAGAGCTTTAGATATTAGAGAGCATGGGGGTACTCTTGCGGGAAAGTATTCGATAGGGCAGATGCGATAGTAACAGGTCAAGAGGAGATAACAGATGCTGCCCATGGCAAGGCCATTACTAAAGCTAAATCTCCTATAATAAAAGCAATACTTTATACGGAGGCAGATAAATTTGTTACTCCTGGAAAGTATAAACATGGTGAAAATGATATACCTATTATTGGAGATACTATGTATTTAAAGAATGGTAAATCTAAAACAAAAAATATGGGTGATGGTTCTTTAATATTTAACCCTAAACAAAGAGAAAGAATTGACAAAGCTAGAAATTTAAAAGAGTTAGGTGAAGCTATAATAAAAGCTGAACAAACTTGGGCAAAATATAATACAGATTAATATGGCAAAATTAACATCTTATCAAAATGCTGAAAACATTGTTGCTAAAAATGAAGGCGGCATATCTACAGATAAAAACGATACAGGTAATTATTTCAAGCCTAAGTATGCTGGTGCTCAAAAGAAATTTATACCAACAAGATATGGCTTAACATTTTATGACTATATAACTAAGAATAAAATTAAAATTAGCGATAAGGCTACATTTGATGCAGAAGTAAAAAAGTTTAATAAATATACCAAAGATAATGTTAATAGTCATTTTAAAAAGCATTATTGGGATGCTAATAATTTAGATGATATAAAGGATGATAAATTAGCAGCTAATATATATGATGCTATGATTAACCAAACCTATACTTTAGGTGGCCCTGGTAAACATGTTACACTTGCAAGAACACTTAATAGGTTAGGATATGGTGATAATGCTACATTTACTAATAAAGAAGCTATTGATGCATTAAATAAAGCAATAGATGAAAAAGGAGCTGATGTAGTAAATGATGCATATTCTTTAACTAGAGAAGATTCATATACTCGTTCAGGAACATATAGTAAACATGGTAAGGGTTGGTTAAAAAGATTAAATCAATTTCGTACTGATAAATTTAAAATTGATTTAGATAAGTGGACAAAAGATGTAGATTTAAAAACATTAAGAACTAATTCTACAGATTATACTACACAGTTTGAATTAACTGGTTCAGAACAACAAGACTCTGAAGAAAGACAAGATGTTGCAGATAATACTTTAGATGAAGTAGAAGTTACAGCAGATGCAAATCAAGAAGAAACAAATCAAGAGGAAACTACAACCACAAGAAATTTAGAAGGGAGCGAGGAATCAGAGCAAGAATCTGAAGACTTAACTGTAAAGAATGAATCTATGCTTGATAATGTATATCGAGTATATGATGAAAGAACTCAGAAGTATACTAAAATAATTTCTTCTTATAATCCTGATACAAAAACTTGGACACACGAAGCTCAAGATAATGAAGGTTTATATACGCAAGATGAGATAAATGAAATAGGTACTATGTATACCACTATAGGTGGCGATACACCTGGAGGTACAAGTAGTTTTTTTAGCGAAGAAGAGTTTGCAGATGGTAGTAAATACTATAAAGCTTATTTTGACGAAGCACTTACAACCCAAAGTGATTTTCAAAAACGATTTTCTTTTGTAGATAATAAACCTGCACAGTTAACTACTGACCCAAAAGTATTAGCAAAATATACTCAAATAGAGCAAGAAAAAAATCTACAAGAAAGTAAAGAAAGTCTTCAACAACGAGATGCAGAAGATGCAAAAAAACCTGATGAATTTCTTGCTGTTTTAGAAAAAGAACTTGCTGATGCAAAAAAAGCATATCAAGCAAGACAAGACCAAGCTAGTAAATCTAAAGTAGAACAAGCACAAAATAAATTAGATGCTTATAAACAAAAATTAGCAAAAGAAGAACAAGCAAAAGTATTGCCTAATTTAGTTGCTACTGAAAAACAATTAAGAGAGCAGTTAGCTCAGATGCAAGAAAATCCTGAGTTATTCTCTGTAGATGAAATAAAAAAGGTACAAGCACAAATAGCTAAAACAGCTTACGATATTTCTGTTGCTCAAGGTAATCCTAGAACAGACCTACCATTTAATTTAACAGCAGAGCAGGTTAAGGATGTTATTATTACTCAAGATGATTTAAGTGAAATAAAAACTGCAGGTGATGGTGACCCTGTAGATACTCCAGAAGACCCTTTAGCAGATGTTAAAGTTACTGATGTACAAACGGTTCCAGGTGAATATGTTGAAGAAGATAAAAAAATACCTACTGAAATAGATGAAGTAGTAATCGAAGGTGATGTTGAAGAGCAAGAAGATATAAAGGATATTCAAGATAAAAGTATATCTACACTACAATCTTTAGAAAGAGGATTAGGTGGAGCTACTGCTATTATATCTGGTATACTTGGAGCAGCAGCTATGCGAAAAGCAACTAAACCGTTAGAGAAAGATGACTTGCCGCAATTAAGTGATGCATTTTTAGATTACTTAGAAAAAAATAGAGAGTTAGCAGACAGGGGTTTTTCTGTAGCAGAAGAAGCTAAGGCTATGCGTGATATAAATGCATCATATAAACTTGGTGTAGAAAATTTAATTAGAGGAACTGCAGGAGATAGAGCTAGATTTTTAGCTATGTCTGGACAGGTGGATGCAAATAGAAGTAGAGCATTATTAGATTTTGCAGCTAAAGATGCACAAATGAATAGGATTAACTTACAGAATTATGGTAAGGTTTTAACTTATAAAGAAGAGCATGATGCTAAAAATAAAATGACTCTTCGTACAGAAAAAATACAAGAGCAGTTAAGGGACAAAGCTTCTGCTGCTACTTTTGCATCTGAAGCATTTGAAAATATGTTGGATGAAATACAATATCAAAGACAATATGGGCCAGGTAGTATTAATCATACAATTAAAGAAAGAAGACTTATAGATATGTATGGTGTTGATGCTAATGGTAATCCAGTAGATGATGGTATTTTATTAACTGATGAAGAAAAAGATTTACAAGACAAACAAAAAAATAATACAAGAAATGATAATGCTTTAAATGATGCTGGTGGAGACGCTAATGCAGCTAATCAAATTATAGATGAGGAAAATCAGATTGACGAATTAAATAATGAAATTAATGATAATAATGCTACTGATTATGAAAATACTGGTGGCGAAAATACTATTATAACAAATCCGTAAATAATATGGCAGACTTTGGTTTATATCAATCAATGCGAGGCTTTCTTGGTACAGGGGAGAGAAAGTTAAGACAAGCAGAACAAGAAGCAAATGCTCTTCGACAAGAGGAGCAATTGATGCAGCAACGCGAACAAATAAACCTGCAATATGCTAAACAATATGAGGATTATGTTGGAAGCGTAAATGAATTAGTAGATGGAATGACTGTCCAGGGTAAAGAAGCTATACAAGAAAAAGCTAATACTTTACAATTGGAAATGAGAGAAGACCTAGCTAGATATAATAATAATTATAGTAGATGGTTATCTCGTGGTGGTTATGGTAAACTAAATCAATATAAACAAGCTATTATAGGTTCTCAAGAATATAAAAATCATAGTATAAGTAAAGCTAATTTAACAAAAATAAAAGAAGCACAAGATGAAGGCTTAGGCCATTTAATACCTAAAAGCACTCTAAATAGTTTAGTAGATTATAAAAATGGAGAAACTGATTTAATTCAATATAATGGTTTATTGGGCGAGGTAGATACAAAAGAGATTATTAAATCTGTAGAGATGGGTAGAGAATTAACAGGTGAAGAAATTATGTCTGGTAATAATGCAGCTATAATTTTAAATAACTATATGTTAGAAAATGGTTATAGTCGAAAAAGTTTAGATGAAATGACTCCAGAGCAAAGAATGAGATTTCAAACTACTTTATATAAATATGCATATGATAATTATGGTGGAATAAGAGGAATCGCTGACCCTAAAAAAATGACTGGTAGTACTTCTATGTCTCCATCACAACATTTAAATTTAGCTATAGCAAATATGCCTACAGTTAAAGCAGGATATGATATATATAATGATTTAGAAACTAATCAAGGTGTTGCTATATTAAGTAAAACATTAGGACTAGACCCATCTAATCAAACATCTTATAATGATGGTAGTTGGTTTAGTGAAACAAGTAGAGTGCAAGGTTATGGTATAGCTCCTTCTTTACATGAATCATTTTATAAAAGTACATTTGGTGGTAAATATGCTAGGTCATTAGCTTCATCAGATAATCCTGGTGTAATGCAAGTATCTGGTGTTAATCTTCAAGGAATGTATACACAAGATGGTACTAAAGTACAAGAAGGTGGTATGATTACAGGTACACCAACTGGCGTATTCTTATCTTATAAAACAGATAATATAACAAATGGAGATTATACAGGGCCTGCACTACTTGTAGATTATCCTGATATGTCTGATAGTGAAAAAGCAGAATATAATAATGCAATGCAAGATGTAAACTATAAACCTACTATGGTAATACAAATAGAAGGTGAGGATGGTGAATATTATTATAAAGAAATACAACAAAATGCTATTACTGCAGCCCTTAGAGATAAAGAATTAGATATTGAAGATGAACTATCCACAGTGACTAGTACGCAAAAAAGACAATCTGATGATAGGTCTAAAGTACAAATTACAAGATTAAATTTAGCAAATGAATTTAGTCAGACTTATGATATGGAATATGGTATGATAGAAATGCCAAAAATTATGCATCAACAATTAAAAGCTATACAAGTTATGTATAGCGAAAAGAATGGTATTGGAAAAGGTTCTGAGTTAGCACACACAGCAATACGAAATATGGTTAGAAACCAAGAGCTTTTATCTATTATGAAATCTGGTAATTTAGACGCTTTTTATAAATATATAGCTAAAAATTCAGGGCAAGCTACTGCTAACAAGATAAAAGAAATTTATTCAACTATATCACCTTCATTTTAATGTCTGATAATTTATTTCCACCTATAGATAATGTTAGTACGCCAGGTGTTGATGAAACATCTTCTGTACAACAAGCACAAGAACAATCTTTATTTCCACCTATAGATGGTGGTTCTGGTTATAAAGAAACAGAAACTGCAGCTATACAAATAGCTAAAGTTTCTCCTATAGATGCACAAGAAGCAGATTTAATAGCACCTGTAGAGGTAGCTTCAGGAACAGGTATGGGTTTATTTAGAAAAACTCGTAGAAGTTTATTAGCAGGTGTTGGTGATACTATAGAAGGTTTTGGTGATGCTATTAATTTTATAGGATTAACAACTGGAGCTAATGCTATTGGAGCACTTACAGGTGGTAGTTGGTATTCTAATAAGATAGGAGATACATTAACAGAGCTTGGTGGTTCAATAGCTGAAAAATATACTGTAGAAAAATCTCCAGAAATAGCAGATTTTAGTTGGGACGATTTAGCCAATCCAGAATTTTGGGCTACCTCTGTTGCTAGAACTATTCCATTTACATTATCATTATTTATTCCTGGTGCTGCTGGAGCTAAGGTAGGTACTAAAATGGCAACAACATTAGCTAAATATGCTCCAACATTAGCTAATGGTTTAGGTAAAGCTATAACATCTAAAGGTTTAACTAAATTACCTGGACTAAAAGCTTTGCAAGGTGTTACTGCAAAACAAATTGGAACTAGAGCATTAGGTGCAACAGGAGGCTTTTTAGGAGCTGGTACTGCTATGACTGCTATAGATGGAGCAGTTATTGCAGGAGAGACGCTTGAAACGTCTTATAATCAATTTATACAAGAAGGTTATACTCCAGAACAAGCACAAAATATGGCAGCAGAAGTAGCATCTTCTGTATATATAGATAATCAAGCATCGTTTTTAATAGAATCAATATCGTATGCTACAGTTGTAGGTGGAGTTACAGGTAGAGGTTTAAGAAGAACTTTAGGTTTTGGAGCTAGGAATACAGCAAAAGAATTTGGTATAAAAGCAGCAGCAATAACTAGTGCAGGAGGTATTGAAGCTACTACTGAAATGTTTCAAGAAACATATCAAGAGTGGATAAAAGGTAAAGCAAGAGCTGAGGTTAAAGGCGAAGACTATATGTCTTATTTAGATTTCTTTAATAGCGAGGAGGCACAAGAAACTAGAGGTATTTCTTTTGCTAGTGGATTATTATTTGGTAGTGTAGGTCAAGTAATTAACAATGTAGCAGAACGAAAAGCTTTACTAGCAAATGATTATGATTTACTTGCAGCTAAAATAGACCCTTCTGCTACTGACCTTACTGTTAATAAACAAGAAAGAATACGCTCTATAATATTAGATAATGCTATAGATGGAAGATTAGGCAACACAGAAGAACTTACAAATGAATTAGTTGATGCAGGGGTAATGAGTCAAGAAGATGCTAAATTAGTTTTTCAAACAGCTAAACAAGTTAATAAAGCATTTAATGAAACACCTTCTGTAGATTTAAGTAGAATGAAGCCAAATGAAAAAAGAGAGTTGGCTGCTGCATATTTAAAAAGACAAGAATCAGAAAATAAAATTAAAGATTTAGAGTCTGTATTTGCTGATGAAATAAATAAAATAAATAATCTAGATATATCTCAAGAACAAAAAGAACAAAAAATACAAGAGTTATATTCTTTAGAACCTGACACAATAGAACAGCTTGAAATAGAAAGACAGCAACTAAATCAAGTTAATGAAGATATTGTTTCTATGCAGTCAGGTATTTATTTTCAACAAAGAAGAGAGCAACAAGCACAACAAAGAGCTGAAGAACAAAGACAAGCACAAGAGCAAAGGGAACAAGAAAGACAAGAGTTTGAAACAGCTCCTACACCTGAAGCTCCCAAAGCTCCTACTCCACAACCACCAGAAGGTGTAGAGCCTACATTTGGCCCTACTATGTCTATTGATGAAGAGAATGTAATAAATGATATACTAGACCAAAGTATTGAAGATGGTAATATAACTAATGATAGAGCTAATGATATAGCACAATTTGTTATAGATAATAATATGTCATTTGAAGAAGCTCAGAATTATGTTAATCAACAAGTTACTCCTACTCCTACATCACAAACACAAAAGGTAGAGCAAAAAGAAGAACCAAAAACTAAACCACGAGTAGTTCAATATAAAGGAAGAAGCTATACAATAACTAGTGATGGAACTATAATTAATCAAAATACTAATAGGAAAATTAAACCTACTAGTTCTACAGGTAAAGCTATTTTAAAAAAATCTGCTAAACCTAGGTTTGAAGATAGTCAAATTCCTGTTAAAAGAGAATACTTTACTGTAACAAATAACGATGGAAGTGTTCAAAAATTTAGAGTAACAACACGTTTAGATGGCTCACGTAACTGGGAAATATTGGATGGTGATAGGTATGTGCCTTTTAACAATGGTAAAATAGCTGATAAAA
>CEPG01002169.1_pt1 | contig 15328 bp, 24 predicted proteins | sample 530551 | NCBI WGS metagenome assembly CEPG01 (sample SAMEA2620384, study PRJEB7988) | marine metagenome | biome: marine biome (ENVO:00000447); feature: surface water layer (ENVO:00002042); material: "saline water (ENVO:00002010), including plankton (ENVO:xxxxxxxx)" | depth 5 m | reverse complement strand
CCTTTTATATAAAATCCGTTTGTTCCATAACTGCCAGTGTATTGTTTTGGTATCCACAAACCATTACTTGTTGTTTCACCGAAAAATTCTGGTCCATAACTATATCCATCTAGATTATGTATTTCTGCCATATAGTCATCAGCATAAAAAATTACTGTGCCACTGCTTATACCATAAGATGCACCTATTGAAGTTCTATTTGCTGTATTCCAACCTACAACTTGACTAGCAGTTGGATTTGTAGAGGTTGCAAAGCTTGTTTCTCTAACACCATTTATATATAATCTTTGTCTTTCACTGGCAACTGAATTTGCAGAATCCCAAGTATATACAACATGATACCAAGCTGAGGGGTCTCTAAATAACCGATTTGTATATATTAATTTTGTGCTGTGAGCAGTTACGAATAGTTGTCCATCAGTTCCAAAACCACTTGCACTTGAATCATTTATTCCTATTCTAAATCTATTAGAAGAATTAGTTGCACCATCAACAGCTAAAAAAGACCTAATGTTTGTTGGTGGAATCTCAGCCAATTTAAACCAAAAACTTATTGTCCAAGCTGTGCCACTACCAGCACCAGATGGAGTTCTTAACATATAAGCTGAATCACTTTTATTAAACCTAATTGATTGGTCTATTGTATATGTAGTTGTCCCAGATTGTGCTCCTGCTGCTGCTAATAAATTATTATTAAATACTGCCATTATACTTTCCTACTTTTAGTCTTTCTTTTTTGTTGTTCAATAAATCTTCTATAAACTAATGCTGCCTTATTTTTACCTGCAGCTTTTGCTCTTTGTTCCATTGCAATTGCTGCTTGTGTTTTATGATTATGTTTACGAGTAGAATTTTTTATCTTTCTTATTGACCTTTGTGCATCTGCTACTGTTGCAAACTTCAAACCATGTATCGTCCCTTTAGGGTCTTCATCTGTATACAAGTCTGAATGTTTTTTACTTTTAGCAGGTTGACCTTTTTTTCTAGGTATTCTTCTAACCACTAAGCTGTACTCACATTTAATGTAGCAACTGCATGAATATTTGTTGATGTAAATGTAATATAATCAATCCTATCTGCTGCACTTGCACCTGTTGATAATGTTGGAGCAGTGCCACCAGGGAATTTATAGTTAGCTCCAAATGATAAAGTTCTACTTCCTGTTCCATCCTGTATTACAAATATACTTCCTGTTTGTCCAGGAACACAGTTTGTAGCATTTTCTAAAGTTCTATTATCTGTTAATTGCACTGCAAAGTTTTGACCTGCATTAAAATCAATTGCAATACTTGCAGCATCAGTTAAGCTTACAATGTCAGCTACTGCAGCTTTTGCAATTCTTAAATCTTTTCCTAATAGTGCATCTACATCTACACCTACTCCACTACATATAACATCAGTTGCTGAAAGTATCCCAGTCATTGCTCCACCTGCTTTAGGTAATTGATTACCTATACTTGTAGCTAAAGCTGCTGAAGTTGCAACTATTCTTGCAAGATTTACTGAGGCTAGCACTGATACTGCAGCAATATTAGTATTTGAATTACCTATGGAAGTTGCCATGGTTGATGAAACATTTGCAATACTTGTTGCAAGAGTTGATGAAACAGTTCCTACAACTGTATTAATTGAAGTGATTGCATCTAAATTTGTTTTTGTAAGTACAGACACTGCACCTATAACTGTATTTGCTGAAGTAATAGCTGCTACGTTTGTTGCAATGTCAGCTTTATTTACTGAAGTTAAAACTGAAACTGCAGCTATATTAGTATTACTATTACCTATGCTTGTAGCTAATGCTGCTGAAGTTGTTGCTAATGCAGTATTAGTATTACCTATGCTTGTAGCTAATGCTGCTGAAACTGCAGCTAATGCTGCACTTGTGGCAATAGAGTCTCCAACAATAGCATTAATAGAAGTAATTGCTGCTGTGTTTACTGATACTAATGCTGATACTGCTGCTACATTTGAAGCAGTTGGTACTGCAGTTCCACCTACAAATACATTTGTTGATGCATAAATATTTGCTGCTGATACATTACCTGTAAAGACTGCTGAAGTTCCACTTACTGGAACTGAAAAAGTTATTGCTCCTTGTGGAACAATTAAACCTGTTGAAACTGATACTGTACCTAAAGATTGATTAGGATTAACATTTATAGTACCACTCGTATTTACAGTTGTTGAAGTAACACCATTAACAGTTGCATTAAGACCTGTCCCTGCAACCACTGCATTTACTGTACCACCTTCAGCAGAGGGAACATTTGTTAAACCTGAACCATCACCTACAAAAAACCCTGCTGATACTGTGCTTACAAATGTTGCATTAGCTCCATTTAATTGTGCTGCACTTACTGTTGCTCCTCTTATATCTACTGCACTTACAATTGAAGAAGTAATAGTTTTTGATACATCTAATGTTGTAGCTGAAACTGCTGAAGCACCAAAGCTTTGAACATTACTTATTGTACTTGTTAAGGCAATACCTGTATTACTTGCAACACCATCATTACTGGTAATATTAATACCATTACCTGCAGAAAAACTTCTTTTATAAACATTAGTTCCTGATACGACTACATAACCTTCACCACCTGAAATATCTGCAGTTGCATTTAAAGATGATACAGTTGCAGTAAGGTTTACACCACCTATTGCAAAAGTACCATTAACATTTAATATAGAGTTTGAAAGTTGTAAAGGTGAGTCAACATTGTCACCTGACTGAATAGTCTGTAGAGATGAGGTTATCCCTGCATTATCAGAAGACTTAACTTGCATAAGTCTTTTATATGTATTAGAAATCTTTGTTCCAGTTAAATCAGGCATTATTTTTACTCACTATATTCCAAAAATTTGTTGTTGCTTCCCAATTAGTCTCCTGATTATTCCAACTTGTAAATGCTTCATTTTGAGTTGGTCTAGGGTCTTTAATTGTTTCATCATCTTTTACATCTGGTGCTTTATTTTGTGGATGATTTTTTTCATCAAAAGCTCCATCAAAATCTGTAGGGCAAACTAATAAACCAAAACTATTTTTTTTCATTACATTATGAGGATATACAAATCCACATATGTCACATACTGCTTTAGCTCGTTTACCTACTGCCATTATATTGAACCAATCTTAGGTGTAATATATAAAGATGCTCTTTCTTTATCTTCAGTCATTGCAAAACCAAGTCTTTCTTCATACTCAGCTTTTAAAAACTTTGCTCTTGCTTCAGATATACCTGGTCTTTTTAATGACATATAATAAGCTAAACCAGTTGTTAATGCAGGTAAAAATCTTCTTGGCATATCTGCATTTTGTATTGCAGATTTATCTACATCCTGCATATAATCAATCTTTTCAATTTTTAATTTATCAGTATTTACATCTGGTACTGACCACATAAATAATTGTACATTATCACTAAATCTTTTAATTGCATATTGTGAGGGTCTACCTGTTTGTCCTTTATTAGGTATCTTTAAATATTCTTCATAAGATATACGTGTCATTTCTAAATCTGTATCATCTCTATTAACCACAACTTGCATTACGTCACTTACATGACTACCTAAACTTACTTGAGATGTACTAGCAGCTACACTTACAGTTGTTGTATTTGTTGTCCATAAACATACACCTCTATTCTGCCAATCACTTAATATTAAATTAATTGACCTTCTTGCACTTCTAGGTTCTTCACCAAGAGTTACCTCACCACCAATCATCTCAGTAGCTTCTTGAATAACATCACCTATTTCTAAATTAAAATTATATGAACCTGAAGGATTATAAGACATTTAACCTCTCGTTACTTTACCACCACCACGTAGTGCTTTACCCATACCTCTTAGTTTACCACCTTTTTTTGCAGTTCTAAGATTCATTCTTTTTTTTAATGCAGCAAGTCTTGGATTATTTTTAGTAGTTTGAACCTTACCTGTTCTTTCCATTTCTTTTGCTCTTGCAGCTATTTGGTCTTGTAATTTAAATATCTTTTTTTGTCTTGGTTTTTTATATGCATCTAATAAAGTTTGATATTTATTTTTACTAATTAATTCTTTTTCTAAAAGTTTTTTTAATTGATTTTCTTTTGAACTAATATCTGTTTTAAGTTTATCAAGTTTAGCATCAAGTTTTGTAGGATAAGCTAAATTTTTTCTACTCTTAGCTACTGATGTAAAACCTGATTCAACTAATTTTTTACCAAATCTTGCAACCATTACTAACCTTTTCTTGCAGCACCATAACCACGATAGCTACGTTTATTTTTAGATTTCTTTAATTTTTTAACTAAGCCACCAACTTTACCTTGAACTTCTTCCATACCTGCATCAGCTAAACCTTTTCTAGTAAATAATGCTGTATCAATTTTTTGATTTTTTCTACCAGAAATACCCATCTCGTCAGCAGCTTGGTCTGCTGTAACATCTTTTGCTTTAGGATATCTTCCTGTTCTACCTGATTCAGTTACATATTGTTTACCTTTTTGACTTTCTTTGTAAGAAGTAACTCCACCTTGCTTTGCTAATTTATCAAGTCTAGCTTCAAAATCTGTTTCACTTTCTTTTGTTTTTTTAGATTTTTTTAATCTTTCTCTACCTACTTTTTTAGATTGTGGAGCATATTTAAATTCATCTCTCATCTTAGCTTGAAAATCTTTAAAAGTTCCAGGAGGTAATACTGTTACTTTAACGTCTTTACCTTTATCTTTTACTTTATCTTTTACAACTTTGTTTAGTACAGTTTTAGCTTTATTGTTTACTTTAGTTTTAGATATTGTTTTACCAGTATCTTTTTTAACTTTTTCAACAATATCTTCACCCATTTCTTTAAGCTTATTTCTTATCTTTGCATTTTTAGCAAGAAATCTAGCTGCGTTAAATACAACCATTTATTTACTCCTTCTTCCTTGTTTAAATTTTTTCTTTTTCTTTACACCAGGTTTCATTATTTGTTGTGGTATTGAACTTCTACTGATGACCATTAATTACTCCCATCTACTACTGTGTTATCTGCTCCTGCAGGACTTGCAGGTCTTGTCATATCGTCACGTCTAAATCTTCTGGCTCTGTTTCTAACAATTGAAATAGCTGATTGATACTTTTGTTCAAATGTAGGAACAACTTGAAAGTTTTTCATAAAGATATATGATTCAACTAAACATGCATTAAACAATGCGTTATAACAAAAATCTGTAAAGTAATTACTAGGTGAAGCTGACGTTAAAGTTGTAGGTCTTGATATATGTACTACCTCACCATTACTTGTTGATGAAGGTGTAGGTGCTACTAATATAGTTGTATTATCTTTATGTGCATAATACTTTGGTTCACCTGTTGAAGCTGATACATTCCAGTAATCTCTTAAATATTCATCAGTCTTTAAAAGTATACTTGTCTTTGCTCCATTAATATCAACATTAAAGTTCTTTACAATTCTTGTACCTGTTGGTAGAGTAACTATATTATTACCTTGTGAAACTGCTACTGAAGTATATGTTACTAAACCATAATCATCTAACTCATCTGTTAATCTTTCCTCAGCTCTATTAACAATATTAGGTAATTGACTTAAAAACTCTGTTGAGTCATTCTCAGTTGTATTTATAATTTCTGTTGTTAAAGTTGTAAAATCTGCCATTTAACATTTCCATCTTCTACGTGCTGCACATATTCTTTTTTTTGGAGTTTTCTTACAATTAATATTATGCATCCTAGCCTGTCCTGCACTTCTAGCACAAAAAGACTTTCTACGTTTAGCAGCCTTGCTACCTTTTTTTACATTACCTGTAACTGCAGTTTTTAATTTAGAACCTGGATTTGCTCTACGATATGCAGCTACTCCTTTTGCAGTCATTCCTGCACCCTTGCTAGTAGGTAAAAAATTACCTGACTTAACACTTGTTTTAATTCCCATTCCTTTAGATTTTTTCTTAGCTTTTCTAGCCATTTATCTATCCAAAGTAAATTGTAGCATATACACTAACACTTGCACTTACTACAACACCAGTTTCACATCTAACACCTTCATCTGCTAGATAGGTGTCTAACGTACCATCTGCTGGCATATTAATTTTAATTCTTGATTTAGTGGCTCCTGTTGTTAAGCCATCTTTTATTTCAAATGTACCTACTGCATTTTTTGAATTTAAAACATTAAAACCTCTAATTCTTGTTGGAAAACCAACTGCAACTGCTGTTAAGTCTCCTGATGAAGTTGTTACATGTCTTACTGTACTTAAATTAGTCATTCTTATTCCCTATATAAAATATAAAGGGTCTCATAAGAGACCCCTTATAAATGTTTATCTATGCTCCTTGTGAACCATAGTAACTTCTCCAATCAGAAACACCAAAAGAATATCTTTCTCTTGATTTAAATCTGACGTTACCTGTATCAAAGTCTGGCTCCATTTTAGTTTGTAGAGGAACTCTTACAAACATTTTGGCACCATTAGGCACATCAGTTTTAATGTAGTAGTCGTTGGAATTTGTAAATCTTCTATTTACATAATATCCATCAGGAACTACTCCCATGTTTCTAATTGCGTTAATGTCGTTGTGATTTGACCCTACTTTACCTGGAGAAGCTAATAGTCTCTCTGCAGTAAATTTAAGGTCAGATGGAATGTGTAAAGATACAGCTTGTGTACCAATTAAGATACCTCTGTCATCTTTTGTTGCATCAATAGCAATCAAAGCAGTTTCTAAAGCTGACTCTGATAAATCAGCAGCAGCTAGAATATTACTTTGAGTTCCACCTCCTACAACTGGGTGTGAAGCTGAAAAGAAAGCTTGTCCATCACCAATTGCACTATCACCTGCTGTAAATCCATTATTGAAAATAGCAGCAGCTTTTACTTGTTTAGTATTAGCCATTGCACGAGCTAAAGCACGAGCACGAACTTTTGCGAAAGTGTCGTACAAGTTGTCTTCCATTGCTTCTTCAGTAATTGAAAAAGCTAAAGCAACTGTTTCGTGATTATATCTAGCTGTGAATGATTCTTGTGCTTCATCAAAAGAAACAGCAGCACCTTCAGATTTTACTGGAGCTGTGCCAAATCCTGTGAATAACACTTCTTCTTCAAAAGACCTATCTGAATTTTCTGTTTCAAATAGGGGTGTATGCTCATCATTAACTTCACCATACTCAACACCAAAGACAGCATTAAGTCCTGGAAGAAGTTGTTTTGCAATACTTGCTCTATTTATAGCCATATTATATTTCTCCTTCTATGTTATGCTGTTGCTTGACGTTTCATCCAATGCTGGACGATTTTAACTTCAAGTTTAGGGAACGCACCATCAGCACCTGTTAAGGCATTGCCTGGTTCGTGTACCATTGCTATTGGTCTTACAGCTTTGGTTGCAGTTGCTCTACTAGCAGCTTTAATACCAAATCCTGAATTACCAGTAACAGTTGAACCTGCACCTAAAGTAACTTCAAAGTTTTGCGAGTTAATATCACCTGCAGTAACTGATGCATCTGCTTGAATCATAAAAGATGCATAAGGGTCATCAACAACAAATCCTACTGGGTTACCAATAGCACTTGAAGTATTTGCAGGAAAATGACGACTAAACGTAGGTTGTTTTGTAGTAGGGTCTGTATATTCACATCCCATAAAAACACCTATAGCATAATCAGTAGTCGTTGCTACTGGTGTAATATTACCAGCAGAAATCGTTACTAGGTCTCCATGAAAGATATTAGAAGCTAGTCCATTGGCAATTGCATACTGAGATTGAGCAGTAGAATTGTAATTTGAACCAACTTTTCTCATTGGGACCATTCCAAATAATGCTTTACTTGCACTCATTTGTTATCTCCTTCATAAGTGTATTATTAATATAATTACAAACTATCGTTGAAAACGAGGTTCACGACCTTTTGTAACAGTTGATTTACTTGAGTTCGTTATAGGCATACGTGAGTCTGATTCTGCACGTAATCTAGCATCTAAAGAATCTTCTTGCATTTTATGTTTTTTAAGTTGGTGATTTCTTCTTGCTTCAGATTTTTCAATAGGCATCTTTGCAAGAGCAACATCTCCGTTACTTACGACTCCTTTATATCTGCCATCTTCTCTTACGATTGAAGACGAAGCTAACTCTGGAACTTCTTCAGGTGAAACGAAAGTCCAACCTTCACGTTGTCTCTTACCCACATTTTTATAATCATCCTCTCCACTTAAAGCGACTCTAATCCATCTTAAAGTCATACCTTGACTATCAAATTTATCTTTAACAGCTTGAGGTATATCAAGATAGTTTTCCTCTTCAAATGAAGACGTTTCAATTTTTGAAGTAGATTCTCTAGTTTCTTCAGTACGTTTTGTTTTAGTTATTGCCATTGTTATGAACTCCTACGCATTGTTGATATTGTTGTATACTCTTCAGAGTCAGATACTTTTGCTTTCTCTTTGGCATACTGTTCAAGTGGTACATTCCATTTATTTGCAAGTCTAACATCTTCTTGAGTTAGCTTGATTTTTTTGGAAGCAGGAGTGCGAGAAGTTCCTGCGACTACTTGAGAAGGACTTGACGTGTCCTTCTGACGAACTTGTTGAGTTTGTTTAAATTTATTTGGAAAAGCTTTTAATAATCTTGTATCAACTTCAGTATAAAAATCATCATCTGATGGGTCAAAACCCTCTTCTTTTAACTGAGCATCCAAAGCTAATGCTGCAGCAGTCATTATTTTGTCTTGACCAAACCATTCATTTTTTTCTGCCCATTCAACTGCTTTAGGGTCATACTGTGGTTGTTGTGGTACATTCTGTTGTTGTGATTGTAAAGATTGTTGTTTAACTGCGTTTTGGTAATTATCGTAATCTTTTTCAAAATTAACCTTATTTGATTTTATATTATTTAAATTAATCTGTGCTTCATTCAAAGCTTCTTGTGCTTTTAATAATTGATTTTTATCATCTTTTTCAAAAGCATCTAAGTAGTTTTGTTTAGCAAGACTAAGTTGATTCTCTAAACTTTTTTCTTGAGACTCAATACTTGTTTTAGTTAAATCAAATTGATTACTTTGATTTGTTGTTAATCTTCTTTCAAGTTCTTGTTTATCAGCTAAAAGTCTGGCAACTTCTTCTTCCTTTTCTTTTCTTTGACGAACTAACTGACGTATTCTTTTTTGTGCTCTTTTAGAATCTATATCTTTAGCTTCATCAGGTTGTTCTTCTAGTTGAGTTTCTTCTTCTTGTTTAGTTTCAAGTTTAGGTTTTTCTTTTACCTCTTCTTTTTCAATTTCAGGTTCAACCTTAACTTCTTTTTCTTCAGAAGAGTTTTCAACCTCAAAGTCTACTTTATCTTCTTTTTCTTTTGATTCAGATTGTGATGTATCTATTTGACCCCAACCATCATCTTTGGTGACTGTATTGTCTTCCATATTTTCTCCTACGTTGTTGCGAACCAAGCGATTACGCAAAGTTATAATCATATATGATACTATAGTTTATAGTAACATACAAGTAACTATTTTTTATTTAACATCTTTTCTAATTTCTTAGCTTGTGCTGCATGTGCTCTTGAAGCTTTTTTTAATGCAGCAACTACACTCTTAACTGTTCTTTCATTCATTTTTTATCCTTATTATATAAGTTATCAAATGTTTTATTTACATCCATATAATCATCATGACACTCAGCAGTATGTTTATATTGAGAAGGTACAAAATCTGGAGCACCTTCACCTGCTGACCACATTGCAGGACTTGTAACTCTAACTCTATTATTAGGTAAAGCTACCATTGCACCTTTATATGGACCAGATGTTAAATGTAAAACATGTGATTGTTTATGTTGTGCAGGGTCATCTGCAACTGCACTATCAGTAAAGTCAACTGTAAAGTAATATTTACCAGTATAAAATTCACCATTTACTTTACACATCCAAGGACTTGAACTAATTCTGTCCATAACAATAATACTATGATTATGACTTGGACAATCCCAAGGTTGAGCATAATGTGTTTCAATAGGTGGTGTCCATTCATCTAAAGGTATGTCACCTATTAAACCTGTTATTGGCATACGTGCCCACATTGCACCACCATGTAAATTTTGTTCTTCAGCTTCACAACCTGTAAAGACAACTTGGAAACTTAAACATCTATCAGGCATACAATTAACTGCAATAGCTAACGCATGTAAATATTCCCCATGATATGCTTGATGATTATGAGTAAACTCCTTCCTTACCCAACACCTAAAAAAAGGTATATTGGATATTAGATGAGACATGTTTAGCTATGAGGTCCTTTAATAATTCCACCTGCCATCATCATCTTTACTTTCTTGCCACCAGCATAACCCATTTTAACTTTTTTGCCACCAGCCATTTTCATTTTAGATTTTTTCATTTTTGCTCCTTATATGTGGTTGGTTAATATGTATATCTCAATAGCAATAACACCCAACCCTAATATTGCTGCTATTGAACCTATAATTAGATTTCGTCTAAATTTTTGTTTTTTAATTTGTTCTTTTAATATATCAGATTGTCTTTTTCTTTCAACAGCTATCTCTTGTTGTAATCTCTCCCACTGTCCAGGTGAACCATATAATAAAAACATACTTCTCATTTCATCTCTTAATCTATTAGCTTCTTCTTTTCTAAAATGAGCATCTATAGCATTTTGTTCAGCACCAGTTAATTTTCCAAACAATCCAGGTTTTTCTGATGCAACAACTTGTAAACCTGCTTCAGCCTTTGCCCATTTAGCTACTGCTCCTGACATTTTAGCTAAATCTTTACCTGTTTTAATAGCTTTAGATATTGCTTCTGTAGCTCCCTTCAAAGCTGCAAAAGCTGTAAATGGGTCAATCATATTTTATCCCCTTTTCTTTTTTACTTTTTGTTTTCTCCCACTTGCACTAATAGGGTATCTAATAGATTTTGGTTTAGGACCAATATTACCTTTAGCTCTTTTTCTTTTTATTGCTGAAGCTTTTTGTCCTGCAGTCATTCTATCAGCTACAGCTTTAGGTCTACATACTGGATATTTTCTTTTAGATTTACTTGCAGATTTTCTTCCACAAGGTTTACCTGTAGATATATCTACCCAGTTTTCCTTAAACCATTTTTTAAGTCCACCACCTTTTTTCTTTTTCATCTATACCTCTTCAGGTCTTTTACCTTTTTGTTTTTTATATTTGTCACTAAGTAATTCTAGTTCTTTTTTTTCTATCTGCCATAATAGCACCACAACCTTTAGCAACTTTACCTTGTGGCTTACCCACTTTTTTACCCACTGCCATTTTCTTTTTAGGACCTTTAAAATCTTTTCGCTTAAGACCACTAGGGTCTTTAATTTTTCCTGCACAGATTTTAGAAGCATACGCATTTGCATAAGCACTAGGATAAACTTTAAATTTACGTTTCGCAGCATTTTTCCCCCTTGCACATAATTTAGTCATTGTTAATCTTCCTATATCCCCAGCGATTCTCAGAACAATCCCACATTCTTTTACAATCATCAGGAATTTTTATTATCATATTACTAAATTTTATAAGATTTTTAGTTATTTGCATTTTATCCTCCTTTACAAATATTTATTCATTACTGTTATTAAGTCTTCATATTTAGCAACTTCATTTAATTCTTTTTCAATCTCACTTATAATATCTCCATGTTCACCTATACCTGTAGGATTATTTAATAACACTTCAACATTAGCAACATGTTTTTTAATATGTCCATCTGCATGAGATAAAAAAGCTTCTTTTAGTTTTTCTTTTATCATTTTAATTTGATAAATTATATGTAGTATCTAAATCTTTAGGGTCTCCAACTTTCATCATTATTTGGTCATCATATAATAATAATAATTTTACATTCTTATAAAATAGTTTTTGACCTGCATGTTTAGTATAACACACATAATCTCCCACATTACACCAGTTTCCATTTGGAAATTTATCTTCATCTTTATAAGCTAAATCTCCTAACGATAAAACTTTACCAACTGTAGTTAGATAAGCTATATCACTTTTAACTGAATCAGGTAGCATAATACCACCTTTAGTTGTTTCCCTTATCGTAACAGGGCGAACCAATACGTGATAGCCAGGCAGAGTAGGTAAAGTCTCTGGGTCAGGTAGTTCTTCTCTGTTTGTCCATTCATCATTTTTAACTGCATTATTTAATTTAATAGTCTGCATCATCTTCTCCATCAATCATTTTTTTATAGATATTAGTTATTAAGCTATTAGCATATTTAAGTCCTATAATACATCCAACCTGTTGTTTATAATGATTATAGTCCTCACAAACACCATCCCCTAATGATTGCTGAATACGACCTACTTCTGCATTTATTTCCTTCTCAATTTCAGAAATAATATTCTTCATAAATTATTTTTTAGTTTTATATGAAGCAGGAGGGTCTTCTCTTAATATACCCCTCTTTGCTCTGAAAGACATTTCGCTTCCAGGTACTTTTGACCAGTCACCATATTTTGCTGGAGTATGTGGTCCTTTTATTATATCACTCATTCTATTCTCCTTTCATTTCTTCCTTGGCTAAATCGCCAAGTGTTTTTATAGTTTGAGTTGCAACTTTTGTTTGTCTATTTTTCTGTCCCTCAGTTTGTTTTAGAATTTGGTTAGCACCTTTTTCAATTGCTTTAATACCTTGTTCTTCCTCTTTGAGAGTCAGTTCTCTTTGTTTAACTGCTAAGTCAGCAGCTTCTTGTAAAGCTTCAAGACCAAGTTTTTCTTTTTCAACTTCAAGTTTTTGTCTTTCAATCTCAACTAATTGTTGTTCAGGTGTTAATTGAGTTCCCATTGATTGATTAGCTTGAGATATTTGTTGAGCAGCTTCTGCTTGAACTTGTTGTAATGTTGCAGGGTCAGTTGCTACTCCTGATACCATTCCATTAATTTGTTCTTGGTATCTCATAATCATATGTTCTTTTATATTAGCTTCAAGAACTGGTTTTACTTTTTCCATAATTGGACTTCCACCATTCATTGGGTCAACTAAAAAAGAACTCTTAACTGTTATATGTGCCATGTGGTCTTGACCTGGAAATGCTCCTATTGGCATACCTTTTACTGCTGCTTGTATATCTGACACAGGGTCAAGTGGTCTTGGTTTAACTTGAGGTGGTAATATACTATCTAAGTTAGGCATATTGGCAGCTTGTAATATTGTTCTATGTAATGCCTGTATATTGTAAGTTCCTGGTGGTGCTTGACTGGCTAACTGTAGAGCCAACTGTGAAAGCATTAATCTATGAGCACTTGAAGGTATATTTGGGTCGCTGACAGGTATAACATCAACTTTACCATCAAAGTCCATTTTAAATATGGTTGGACTTGCACCAGGAACTTCATAAGGATAAGAGTCAGGTAATGACTCAAAGTTTATCCTTGCTAATATTTTAAATTCTTCTTTTTGTGAGTGATGTAATCTTTTATGTATAGCACTAAAAAATTTACTTGAAGCTTCTAACAATGCCATTGTAGTTCCAACTGGACCATAGTTAGTTGAATCATTAATTACTTTTTCTGTGCTATCTGCAAATTTTTGTCCTGCTCCTGCAATAAATCCTAACATTTGAAATAAAGTATTAGAGGGTTCTTTATAAGGTAAAGGGACTATTGCTCTATTTAAATCTACACCTGTGGCTTCAACATCTCTAAATTCACCAGGAGATAAAGGTTCATTATCTCCAACAACTTTTACACCTTTAGCTTTAAATCCTGCAGGTAATGTTGCAAACTGTCCTGAGTCAACTAAGTTTCTCATAGCTGCAGTTGCAGTCATTGTAAGATTACCTAAAAAATGTATTAAACCTAAACCATAAAAACCAAAACCTGGAACAAATTTGTAATGTGTAAAAAACATTTTCATTTGTTTAGTTGGGTCATCTTCATTATAGTTTCGTCTTATAGATAAAACTTTTCTTGAACTTTCCTCAACTGTAACAATATAAGGTGAAGCAACACCTTCATCATCTAAATCTAAATAACAATGTTGTTCTAATAAAACATATTGTGGGTCAGAATCTGCAGGTATAGCTGTTCCCATAATCTCATCAACTTTCATTGACATTGATGTTTGTTCTACAGCTTGTGCTTCAGGTAAATCAATATCTTCATAAACTCCTGCAGCTATTTCTTTTGCTAAGTCATTTGGATTGCGTAATATTACATGTGTATATCTATCTGCTTTTCTTAAATCTGAAGCATGATATGAAACATAAAACTGGTCAATAGGTACAAACTCTGAACATGGTCTGTCTAATGAACCATCATAATAAATCTTTTTAAATGCTGAACCAATAATTGGTAGATGAAATAACATTCTTTCAAATTCATGAAAGTATTCAGGCATCATCTCTGTAAGTTGATAATTCATAAATTGTTTTACACGAGATGCTTGTTGTTGTTTTTCTACAGTTTCATTTCCAATTATTTGAGCCATTACTGGACCACCAGCAGGAAATAATTCTTGAGAAGCTTTTGATTGAAACTTTACTGCTGATTCTATTAAGAGTGGATGAACTGCAGTACACGCACCTTCAAATGGCTCTGAAGTTTCTTTTAATTTTAATCCTAGTAAATCAAATCCTCTTTCAAATGTTTGTTCCCATTCTCCTCTTGACTCTTTATCTGATTCATATTTTTCATAAACAGTTGCTCCTATTTCTTGAAGTGTTTCCTCATCAAGAGTTGGAACTAAATTATCATAATGACCACCTACCATTTCTTCTTCAGGCATGATAGCAGGTCTGCCCATAAGGTCAACTACTGCTGACCCATCTTCCATCATTGCGACACTTTCATTAGGAATAGATTCATTAATAATTTCGTCAACAATTTTGTCTTCGTCTTCTTCTACTTGAGGTATTTTATCAAAGGGATTTTTTTCAGTTGGCATAAATTTTCTTTCACAGTTATTAATTTTATATTATATACTTAAAACTTCCAGTATGCAACCCTTTTTTTTCTTTCATAGCCTTCTTCATAATCAGGGTCATCAGGATGCACTAAATTCCAAGACTCTTTCATATAGTGAACTGCCATTGTCATTGCATCTACTTGGTCATCATGTCTTCCATTTGGAAACGTAATTGCTTCACTAAAAAGACTATCACTCCATTCATAGCCTTTAGGTAACCAAACTCTACCTGCTTCCATAAGTGGAGTTGCTGCATATACTCTTGCAGTCTTATCTCTATCAGGGGTATAATCTAAAACTGGTAGTCCTGCTCTACGCATGTCCTGTATTAATGATTGTCCACTTGCTTTCTTTTCTATAATACAGACATCAGGTTTATGATAGTCATATAGCTCTTGTGCTTTTGTTCTCAA
>CEPG01007121.1_pt1 | contig 15385 bp, 22 predicted proteins | sample 530551 | NCBI WGS metagenome assembly CEPG01 (sample SAMEA2620384, study PRJEB7988) | marine metagenome | biome: marine biome (ENVO:00000447); feature: surface water layer (ENVO:00002042); material: "saline water (ENVO:00002010), including plankton (ENVO:xxxxxxxx)" | depth 5 m | reverse complement strand
CTAATCTAGCGGAGCTATATGTCTGCGGAAGGTCTCTCAAAGCCTGTCTATATGCCGCCCATTGAGCTTGATCGACAGAAGCTCCTGGTGTCATAGTCCAGTCAGTGCTAACGAGTAAATAGTCACGCTTCTCACGCACAATATCCCAACTTTCGTCAGCTTTTTCAAGAACCTTCTCAGGAGTCAGCAGCTTTTCAACTTTTGCCTCAAGGTCAGCTATCTTCGCCTCTAATTCGTGGTAATTAGAGATGGTTGAAATTGACGTAAGTGCCATGCTTTATCAAGTCTGCTCAAGGTAGCTAACTGAAATATCTAAGGTTGTTGCTGTATCTGAGCGTGCTCGTAGGATATCACTCGATTCCAGAATGATCTTAGAACCTGAGATCAACTCAAGAGATGATCCGGAAGGAACTGGGGCGTTTCGAATAATATAAACATCGTCTCCTGTATTCGTCACTAGATAGACATCGACATCAGCCGCAGATGCACCTTTGTTTGAAACCAGTACACTCAAGATAACAAGAGTTGCACTTCCTCCTGCTGATAGGACGTTGGTGTTAGCGCTCGAAACAGCATCTGTGACAAGGCTGGATTTCGTGTTGATTTTGAAAGTGTTTGCCATATCAGCCTAGAGCTATAATTAATGCAATGTTAGAGTTCTGAGCTCCAGATACGTTCAAATCACCTGTGATAGAAACGTTGCCTGGAATGGTTACAGCGCCTGCTGAGTCTATTGTAAGTCTAGCAACTCCTCCGGTCACTAAACTAAGCTGATCCGAGCCAGGGCTGATAATCCCTGTGTTCGAATCATTGGCGAACTTAAGAGCACAACTAGATAGTGATCCAAGGGCCAGTGCAGAATTGGTTGCGTCTTCTCTTAATAAAGGAAAGCCGCCATTAGTGACCGCGTCGTGGACAACGCATGAACTCTTTGTGGTATCGACGGTGACTTCACCTAAGGCACCTTTAAATGTTTGGTGCTGGGCAGAAGTTCCTCTGCGGAATTGTACTTGGGTTGCCATAACGTTATCCTAGTGCAACTGCAATTGCTGTAGCAAAACCTTCGTCTGCGATTGTTCCATTGACATTGGGAATCGTCAGTGTCCGGGTGGTGCCTGAACTTACACCAGATAATTCAAAAGCTAGCTGCTTAGTATTATCACTATTATCGCGGACCCTAAATCCGTCGTCATTGGTGACAATCGCGTTACATGTAAAGGAGCTTAGACCAGCGAGTGTCGAAGCTGTTGTCCCAAGAGCAATACCAGTTGATCCGATGGTGATTGAGCTATTTGCAAGCTGTGCATTCGGAATCGCATTAGTGCCAAACTCTCCCGAAGTACTGTTGTATGTAAGCCCGGAGCCAGAAGCAACACTCACATGGGCACGCGCCTCAGCGGCACTTGGTCCTGTGTAGGTAATGACGCCTGTCGAGTTGTTGTACGCTAAAGAACCGTCTCCCCCAGAATCTGTTACTGATACCTGCGCTCTAATGTTTGCCGCTGTGACGACGGTATATGTGTAGGCTCCAGTGCCAGAATTGTACGCTAACGAGCCAAACCCAGTTCCGCTGTTGGCTGCGCTCAGAGAGCCCAGCAAGGCAACAGTGCCGCTTGCATCTGGGAAGTTGATAGTACGATCACCGGTTGGATTTACGACCGAAACTGTGGTCTCATGGGCATCCACCCCTGAGCCTTCATAAGTAATACCCCCTGATGCAATTTTTATACTGTTTGCAGCACCCTCAGCACCAATGTTGAGCGTCGTGCTCGCGACCAAAGTGGTTGAAGTGAGGCTTGTCAGGCCCGCAATGGTCGTGGCAGTACCTCCTAAAGCTACTGCCGTGGAGCCGACTGTCAGACTGGAATTGGCAAGTTGAGAGTTCGGTATTGCGTTTGTGCCTATTTCACCAGAACTACTGTCAAGGGTCAGTCCCGACCCGGAAGCTACTGATAACGTGCCAATTACTTCTGAACTGCTTGGTCCGGTGTAAGTAATGACTCCGGATGTTGAGTTGTACGCGAGTGAGCCCAACCCACCAGAATCGGTAACACTTACAGCGCCACGTGAGCGTGCATTAGTGAAATACTGGTTTGTTCCCTCTGATAAATCCGACGTACTATTTCCCGCCAGGTCAATTTTGTCTGAAGAAGTGTTTAACTCCTGCAAAAGGCCAGCGGTGAGAATAAGTGACTTTTTTGTTGCCATTTGTAATTCCCTTTCAGTTTAAAAACCTTCGTAATTAAACTGTCTATTGAACCATCCTATCGCACGTATTTAAGTTAAGAGGATGGGAGGCTCGACATGGATTGCTAGGTTGGTAGTGTCAATTGCCTCACCAAGGCGTACTAGATATTTATTTGGCCCTGTTGGCGGTGTCGCTGTAATGCCGCCATTTACTCCTAAAAAGTGAGTATCGCCAGCATCAAGACTACTTTTAGCCAATATCCCTACAATCAGAATACGTGCCTCCTGTCCAGCTGATTTCGACGTTTGAACAAAACCTACACAAGTAGCTTGATCGAGCGTGCCATTGTTGGTAGCTTTTCCGACTTGTCCATCACTCGAACGTGCATAAACTGCATCACCTTGTGATACATCTTCAAATGCCACCGCACCAAATCCAGCGACAGAATATACTGTCCTGCCAGACAATGTATCTTTTAAGTCGATTAATACCTCTTTCAGTCCTTTTGTATTCTGTGAATACGGCTCGTAATTAGTACTCATTAGGCAAGCAGTATAGGAGGTTCAATCTGAATGCTCAGTTCGCTAGTGGTGGCACCTTCACCGACCCTCACTACGTACTGACCAGATCCAGAGGGTGCTGTAGTGCTTATGGCACCTGCGGTTGTGTGAAGAAAATGGACATCGCCAGGGTCAATAGTAGACGGATAATCAAGCACGCCTGCTACAAGGCATTTAACTGAATTACCTGAAGAGGCAGCAGTATCTGCAAAACCGATCACCGTTGCTTGATCTAAAGTACCGTTCGCTACTGCTTTACCTGCTTTACCATCGCTTGCTCTCAGATACAGCGCGTCTCCATCACCGACATCTTCGAAAGTTGTAACGTCAAAGCCAACCCGCTCAGGAGAAAAGACAGGAAAGCCTTCTTTAAGGTCAATCAGAGCATCAACCAGGCCTCTATAATTAGGCTCATAAGGCTGACGAGTCATTGTGAATGCGTTTGCATTCATTAGATCAACGAGTACTGTTAAAGCACCCTCAATATTGGGCTCGTATCCCGTTGCCATATAGTTTTAAACTCGTATCATCATTCTAATTTGTTAAATCCCTTAGAATAGAAAGATAGATTTGTAGGCAACGTGACGCCTGAGATGATCACTGCTGTAATAACGGGTGGTATCGGCGCCTTCACTGGTTTATCACGCGCTCTAAGCTCCTTTAACACTAAATTGGAACGTCGTTTTGAACGCCTTGAAGATGATTTTGATGATCTTCAGGATCGAGTCACTGATAATTACGTCTTGAAAGAAGACTTCCTAAGAGAAATGGAATCAGTGCATTCAAAACTAGACAGAATCTTAGATCATTTGATAAGCCACTAAACTGCTATCCAGTTGCCGCCAGTAGCGTCGTACATAAATAAATCTGCGGCAGTTTTATCGTAATGCAGCTGTCCATCCACAGGATTGCTTGGTTTTCCTGCACTGTTTGAAGCGACTGCTTTCACAGTCTGAAAATTTGTTCCGTCATGTATTTTTAAAATATGAGTGCTCGCAGTGTCTAACCAAGACTCCCCTTTGCTGGACGTTGCAAAACCAGCGGCAGGTGTGTTCGGCGCAGCCGATCCAACGAAAGTGGGGCCAGCTTTTATCAAGCCTGTTGATGGTGAAGCAGTGCTATCGGCAAAATATAGGCCTGGATCATTCGGATTAGTGTTAACGCACAGTTCACCAGCGCCAATCCGCAAGGGATTGGGACGATCATGCAAAACGCTAGAGCGACGGCTAAGAATCTGAATTGACATGACTAAGTATTGATGTAAAGACCAGAATCAACAAAAATGACTTGCTCGACTACTGGGTCGTACGTTTTACAGTCCAGTGTACTCTGAGTGCCCTCGTCAACCAATTCACCACTAATGTAACGACCTCCTTCGACCTCTCCAAACTGGAACTCGGCCGTATATTCGGTCAAAGGTTGGTCCAACATACCCATCTTGGTGTCTTGCACAAGATCGACGTCAATATTGAAGACCTTTTGCATCATAAGAAGCAAATTAGTGGTGGAATTCTTTGTAATACCGTCTCTATTGACGTTGTCTCCTTGATCTCGCCTAATACTGTCCGTAACGAGCATGCTCACGATGTTGTCATTGAAATTACCTACAATTTCAGGCTGGTTTCGGTTACCAATCACCTCTTTGGCACCACTCCACGGTAAACCGTAGCCGTATGTCGATAAACGCTCCGCTGATTCCCTTACTCGGCTATTTTCTTTCTCTAAATTGTCGTAGAAACGCTCTAAAGCAATGCCCAGAGGCTGATCACTAGGCTCCCGTAGCCAAGCGCCTACATATTCGTGCTTTTTCAGGCTTCTAACCACGCAATAGCCGAGAATTGCAGTCTGTGAGAAAGGATAAATAACAGTGAAGGTGTTTGCATCAGGTACAGATGACACTGTGTACTCACCATCGAGTACATTGCCGCTGGTTATTTCAAACCGAACACGTGTGTTCACAGTCAACCCATGATTCACAGCCGATACGGTGATTACTGGTCCATTCTGTGTGTAGCTTGCTGTGATATCGATTGGGTTATTACCTTCATCATGTACTACCGACCACATCGCAGCATAAATGTGCTTACACCAACGTGCCTGATAGTACAAAAGATTCGGATAAGAAAATTCAGTACTGTCCTCGTATTTAGGTAGGTTGTAAAAGTTATTGACGGCAACATATCCGAAGTCGCTGTAGACACCTACGTCGTCTCTCGTGTTAATTACATTGCCATCACGATCCTGTCTCTGGCCAGGCTTTACATTACTGATAGTTGTTGACGGAAATTGACGTCTCGTTGCCTCTTTGTATAGATTAAATCTTTCGCGACGCAAAAAATCGGAGCAACTGCACTGATAACGAATCTCAGTGGAAAGAAAACGTCCGACTGTAAATCCGCGATGAGCAGGAGTGATTGTAGTTGGACGATCATTAACAATTTTTGTGGCGTAGCTATCAGCACGTTGAAATAAAATCTCTTCATTTTGTGCGTCGATACCTGTACAGGTGTACCCGACATAGTCGTTGTAATCAAAACCCCTTATACGTCTGAATACTTTGGCATTACCAGAAGTTGTAGCGCTGGTCAGAGACGTAACTGTAAATCGTGTTGCGTTAATAACAGTCACATCGTACAAATTCGTTACAGCTGAACCTGTAGACACCTCTAAAAACACCTTATTTCCTGTACTAAGACCGTGGTCCTGAGAACAGGTCACAGTAATCGTAGTCGTCGACTGTGTATATGTAGCATCTAAACCTGGATCACGCTCGATGACCCTATCCGTCATCCTCTCGTCTTTCAAAAAATTACCTGTAGGAGGAATAAAGCGTACTTTTACACGCATTTGTGTCCAGCGGAGGTCACTGAAGGTCGTCGACAGCCTGAAATCTAGATTGCCGCTGGTGGAAAGACTCGTGGATGCAGTACAAGTAATAGTATTTTGTGTGACAGAGCTGATTGTCGATGTCTCACTTACCGCCGATCCGGTCTCTACCACTAAAGAAATATTCTCATTGGCCAAAAAACCATGTTCTGACTTTGTAATTGTTAAAGTCGTCCCTGATTGACTGTAGGTACCCTCTACAACTGGTCCTAAATACCTGACCTGTTCAATAGGCAAGCCAAACTCGTAACAGTTAAAGCTGTCTGTATCTCTGATCGCAACAACTTGTTCATCAATTTCAGTGCTGCTGCTCGGAAATGTGAAAATCCTTGCGGGAATAAAAACCCCAGGAAACTGCTGGAATGAGCAGTACATCCTAAAGTCACCTCTTGTATTCCTTTCCTTGGAATTAGAACCTAAATATGTCTGTGTAATGCTGTAAAGATCATAGCCACGACGCCAGCGGTTCCAAAGCGCGTCTCGGTTATAAAACTTTGTCTCACTATCGCTTTCTGAATCAGCAGGTTCAAAATTAAAAGCGCGTGGCACAAAAGGTTTCGGTTTTTTAGAACCAAAATCCGTTAACTTATCAAATTTTTTTGTGAATTTGGAGTCAAATCCACCATTCGAAGAGTTCCCGAACCCGCTTACTTCGAATGGCATGACTAAAAATCAATAGTATCCGCCCTGGACGCCAACATAGAAGCCATTTGTAAGAGCAGATGCGCCGCTAGCAGCTGCGTAGAGAGCTTGGCCGCGATTTAGCATTAAGCCACGGAGCTTAGGAGACACCTTACTGTTGGCTCCTGTGAAGTTTGCACCAGCCTGAACGACAGGGTGGTTGATTAGAGGGAGCACTTCATTTACAGTCAGGCTGTAATTGGTGTTCTCGTAAGTCGCAGGAATACTGGCGACAAAAAGAGGGAAGAACTGGTTGGTGTTGCTGACAGTACCAACGTTCACAAGGTAGAAGCAAATATCGATTGGCAAGAAGCAGCTGACATTGCCTGTAATGGTGCCGCTGATCGAACCAATGGTCGCAACGAAAGTCGTTGGTGTGACCGCTGTGACTGTTGCTTCCTGGTCAATAGGATCATTACCCGAGCTACGGGTAGTGATGTCTAAGAAAACTTTTTGACCTACCTGCACATTGTGACCAGCAGTAATGGTCACCGTAATCGATGTGCCGTTCGCGGAATAGGTGCCGGCTACCGCACTCTTCGCATCGATCTTCTCAATTACACGTTTTGTGTACTGTAGGAAAATCTCGTCAATATATGCACCAGAGATCGATGTGTCCGTGGCAGCAGAGTCGACATCAAACACCTTGGTAGCGTTACCAACTGCAGTAGGGACCAGACTCGTTAAAAAGTCCTGGCCCGAGGCTACAGTTAACAAAGTCGATGTCGTCGCTGGCCGATCGATCATCATCGGCTGCTTATTAGAACTACTGCTCGACACGTTTATTCAGCGGGTTACGTTAACTGTATTATAGCGGTATAGGATTAACCCTTTTTCTTTTCTTTCATGCGACCCTTGGCCTTTTCAAGGGCTTCTTTACGCTTATCTTTGTCAGACTTTTTATGGTCTTCCTTGCCTTCACCTTTTTTCTTAAAGTGAGCAAGAAGCTCGGGGGGCATTTTTTTGTCAGCCATGATAATTAGATCAAAGAATCACTAAAGTCTTGGAATCTCTTTGCGAGTCGATTGCCTTTAGTGTAAGGACTAGGAAGTTCTTCGGGTTGTAATAAGTCTAACTGAAGTCTTTCTCCAGCCATACGTCCTCTTTGCCCATAAAAAAATTTACCCGCGTTACTTGGTCCAGAACGCTCTCTTGGTACTGCATTCCTACGAATGCCATACATATAACCTAGTTCTGTGGTTGGTTTGACCATGTCGCTTGCACCGGTTTTTTGTTTAGGACGACTTGAGGGATGTTGTCTGCATAAGACCTAGTGACCTCACGCATGTAAGCAGGATTATTTAACTGGAAGCGAGGATCGTTTTCACCTGTGTAGGAGACAACAAAATTGCACGGAGTGTGCTTCTCTTTCTTGCTAGGTTGAAAGGGGTCGCTCAACCCAGCACTCACCATTGAATAGTCGTTATACATATTCCTGTAGGTGACAGGAAATGCTTTGCTATAGCCAGGGACTTGAGCAAATCTCATCGTAAGAAATAGCTCTTGGCAAAGTCCTTCGCGAATTCAATTGGGTTCTTTGAAGGGATTTCACCACCATATCGCTTATACCTGCTTGCTTCTTCGTCAGTAAAATCTCTTGCAGTAAAAACACCTGAGTTTTTATCTAATACGCCCTGCACGCCATCCTTAAGTGCAAGGACGTTTAGAGGAGTAGTTGTATTCGTAACAGGGCTCCCCTCCAACCTACTCTGATAATATTTTTCTAATTCATTGATTGACTTCACAGGTTGATCGTAAGCACTTTTGCCTTCACTCGTAGGAAGTGATGCCCATTCTGGTGCAAGTTGATTGATCACGGAGGAGATATTTCCTCCTTTAAGTAATGGATCTAATGCTTGTCTATTATCTATCAAAAATACAGCCTGCAAGTCTTGCTCAGCTGGAGAAAAACCAGAGGTGCCCGTCGCTTTCGCTGCCATTTGATATGTGGGCGTCAACATTTGATAACGTCCTGCAGCCGAGCTTGAGTAACCTCCACCTCTCATTACAGTATCTGGATGTCGCCAGCCTTGAGAAGTGTCAAACTTCTTACCTGTGAACATCGTGCGGTATCCTTCGGGGCCACTTGTGCCCTCTGCGTAACTAATCGTATCCAGAAGTGCTCTGACTCTAGGATCCTTTAATGCGGACTTATATAAATCAAGACGATTTGACATTATCTCAGCGGAAATTGGTTTCGAAATAAATGCGGGTGCCAACAGCAACATCAGCAGGCCCAGGTAAAGCCTGAATGAATTCAGCCCCTTCCCTATTGAAGCGGTACCGAGCTTGCTCAGGATTGCGATAATTCGGTACATATAAATGCAACGCTAATCTATCTGTTTCGTACAAGTATATCTGTGTCCACGTTTTCAGTGTTTCCTTGAAGTCCGTGGTTGCAATTGTACGGTCAACGTCACCCGCAATTGACTCAATACGACCGCGAGGGACCGTTGAATTATTCATGGTCCCGGTCATATCAGTACGTTTCTCAGCCTCGTCGCAACGATTCACCTGCTCGACAATCTTGCTGACCCAGAAAGAGTCCTGGACATTATCTAATGCCTCTTGCAATCGCGCTAAGTCACCAGCAGGGATTGAGGTTAAGTTGTAACCGAGGTGCCAACGTACCTTTGATTGTATGAAACTATCTAGCTGCATTTACCAGACCACTGCTATTGTGCAGAATTTTATGCACCAATAACAGACTAACACGCGCCAATAATTACTCTACGCGCACGAGATTCTCTTTGAAGATCTCATCCCAGTCAACACGCTTAATGCTCTTGAGTTGCTCAAGACGAGAGAAGCGTTCGCCAGGGAGTGACAGCTGCAAGTCCTTGATATCTCGTGCAGTTTTAAGTCCTACACCAGGTAAAGAATCAGCGATTTGACGAGCTGATGCAAGGTTCAGATTTACCCGTGTGTCAACAGGGAATGTCTCTTTTTTGGTGGGTTTCGCAGGACGGACACCTTCAGATGCAAGAGATTCAGTCAATCTCTCTTCATCCTTAATCTGCTGGGTCGTCGCCTCCAAATGGGGCACTAAATCCTCGTCATTGAGGTACAGGACTTCTTCGTTAGCATCGAGACACATCTTGATGCCCTCACCGTGCTGTGAGATGACTTCGACAAGTCCACCAGTTACTTTGTTTTGGTACAGCATAAAGACGTTAGTTCACAGCTATAGCATAACAAAATTAACTTTCGTAGCAATAAAAAAGCGGGCCTCAAGGACCCGCCATATACGTATCTGATTAAAGAATCAGGAGTCGCTTCCGCCGAGCTGAGAAGCGAAGTCAACCAGGCCCTGGATGTCGTTCCAGCTAGCAGCTGCAGCGGGACGCAGGTAGTTGACGCGGCAGACCAGGTAAGCAGCCTTGCCAGCGGTGATGTCATCAGCGCTGATGTTCACACCGTCACCAGTGATGGTGGTGTTAGCAACAGCGTTGAGGTTGTACACCTTCATGGTGGTGTCAGCAGTCACCTTGTACATCATCGAGTTGGCGGCGTCGCCAGCTGCAATGGTGGAGGTCACGCCAGTCCAGAAGGGCAGGTCAGCAGCGGTGGTGTCGCTGGTACCCTGGGCGATGCCCGAAGCACCAATGGTCAGGCTAGCGCTAGCTGCGGCGAGGCCGTTCAGCTGAGTGCTAGGAATACCCAGAGGGTTGCCGCTGTTGTCGGGACCCAGGAGCAGCACCTCGGTGTTGGTGCCAGCCAGGTCACAGGTGACAGGGGAAGCGGGGTAGGTTGCAAGACCGCCTGCAGGGATGTCCTGAGCAAGGGCCAGAGACGCGCCGTAGATGTAACCAGGGCGAGCAGCAGAGGCTTGGACAACCATGGAAGTCCGATCATCACGAACGCGGTCATCAGGACGGCGGTCGGGAGAAGGGATGGTGATGTTGAAGCTCTTGTAGTCAGCTTTATCGGCAGCTGCGTTATTGATTTTAACGTAGCCGATCAGCTCATAAGCTTCCACGCCGGGCAGACCATAAACACCTTCGGTGTTATAGGAGGACAGGCGAGAGATTTGATTACCGGGCTGGAGAATAGCACCGGCTTCAGCTTTGTAAGATGCCATTAGTTAAGTACCTCCTTTATCACTCAGTAACGGTGAAGGCGGTGGTCACGAAGTCCTTATTCAGGTTCGCGAAACCAGCATAAAGTTGCCAGATAAGAATAATAAATCGACTGAAATCGTCGTTGTTATTAATCAGAACCTGAGCATTAGGGCCACCGATACCAACGCCAACAGCCTGAGGACCGAAGAACAGACCAGCAGGGGTGGTGCGGCTAGAAGCACCGTTGCCATCGCCAATGTCGACGGTAGCGGTCTTGTCGGGGAAGTTGGTGGACTCGAAGAAGCGGACACCCTCGAAGACGAATCCTGAAGGCATAATTGGCTCACCAGCCACGAATTGTGCTTGGCCGTACTGACCGCCCTGATACAGAGCAGCGTTGGGGGAAGCCATACCCATCAGAGGGTTGGGCTGACCCATGCCAGGGTAACGGGCCACTTCGCGGAAGCCTTGATCAGCACGCAGATCCTTCATGAAGGAGGGATCAGCGATACAGCGGTAGTAGCCGTCCTGGAACACAGGGACGTTACGCTTACGCAGGCTCTTGACGACGTTCAGAAGGTCGGTCTTGACGTTGAACTTAAAGCGCTCAGAGGCATACTCGGTAGCGGTGTAAGCTGCAACGGTTGCACCAGTCTTGGAATGGTCGTTAGGGTAGTAGTAACCACCTTGGGAGTCAGAAGACTGCCCACGGGACTCGGACTTGAACAGCTCGTCCAAGAACACACGGTCGCGCCAACGACGATAGTCGTCCAGCAGAGTCAGAGAACCGATGGACTGGTGGAACATGTTAAGGTTCCCGGTGTCCAGCAGCAGACGCTGCGCGGTCATCAGGGTCTCGCGTGCAATCTTGAAGGTGCTCGGGAGGCTGGTGTTATTCGGATCGGCAGGACCGGTGTATTCACGAAGTGACACCAGAACTTTGTCCTTGACGATAGAACGGCTGTTAGCAGTTCCGATCGTTTGGTCTTGGGTACGCTCGCGGCTGGTCTTCGTGCCGGGGTTACCGAAGAAGCGGTAACGATCCAGCTGCACGGTTTGACCAGGCTGCTTGGTGAAGTCGTGGACAACTACAGGCTCGCAGGCCATCTCCACGACATAAGCCGGATGGGGGCGGTATAATTCCGCGCCCAACAGCTTGGGAAAGTCGTTATCGATGAACATAGGAATTTCTCAGCAGAGTTTTAGTACGCTGATACTTGAGGACACATATCCTCTATATGGAAATTTTCATTCCATTACAAAAAATTATAGCAACAATTTATCAACCCGGATTATTTAAGGCATTAATTGGCGGCCTACTGCGCGAGCTTCGCCAATAGGTGAACCATCCACCATGTTTCCAGGGTTATAAGTGTTAGCGCCAACAGTACCGATGCGTCCATAGGGATTGATAAGTCCGTCTGCAGGTTGCATGGCTGGCATTTGACCCTGAACTTCTGGATCAATAGATGCCATTGCTTTGGCCTTCATGGCCTTGTTAACTGCTTCTTTTGCTTTGGCGTTGTCCATCATCAGGATCCTTTTTTAGATTTGGGTTGATTTAAACCCATAGGTAATTGACCGGTCATCGGCATGCGCTTCATCAGAAACTGTTGAGCGCTCGTAGCAATTTGTTCTTGCTGAAACTCAGCTCTGGCCATATTGCTTGGCATGAACATTGCGTTCTGCGGAAGCGGTGAACCGGGGAGATTGAGTTTTAGGTACGCGCCTTCTAAATCTCGCGGCATAGGTGGCATAGGCGCGTTGGGAGAACCGACACCTGCTTCCATGTCCTGAGCACGATAAACGGAGTACTCATCCGTCTGACCTAAAACGACCTGACGTTGGATATCGCCAGCGCCGAATTGTACAAGCCCAGGAGCACCGAGAGCTCCACCGGCAGTGCCAATTGCCTGAATAAAATCTTCAGCGCGTTGTCTGGCTCCTGCCTTTTTCTTTGCCATGATCAAATAAAAAATATGGGGGCAGTTTTACTACCCCCTTATTCTAAAACTAATTATGTTTGGAGATCACTCCATGACCAGAAGCTTGTCCCGGAAGATCTGAGGGTTCTGCTGAGCAGAGTTCAGATAACGCCAGGCGTTCTGAGGGTCACGGTCGGCAACGTTGCCGAAGTTGTTCCAGAAGTCACCAGCGTTAGCGGGCTGCTGAGGCTGGGGAGGAACGGGCATGGAAGGACGCTCGGGGGCCACGGCTTGCTGCTGCAGCTGCTGACCAACCTGCACGCCTTGAGGAGCCTGTGCATAAGCAGGGGTCTCATCGGCGACAGGGTGAGGACCATTCTCACCGAAGAACTCACAGGTGTAATCAGCGAGGATGTCGGGATCAGTCAGGATCGCTTCATAAGCTTTGTGCTCATTAGCGAGAGTTTCGAGCAGGTTAACGGCTTCGTTAAGCTGTGCGTTTGACGTGATCAGAGCGTCTTCGATCTGACAGGCGTAGTTATTAAGGATCTGAGGCGCATCAGCACCAAAGTGATTAATAACTTCAACGCTTGCGTCGCTTACTCCGGCCGCCTGAAGCTGCTCCGGGCTGATCTCCAGAGAAGTTTGGGAAGAGCCGTTGGAGTAGGCCGGGTTGCTGTTGGTCGAAGGCGTAGAGGTCTGCGTCGCCAAATTGCTGAACTGGAGACCCTGCTGGGAAGGGTAGCTGGCCGGATCGACGCTCTGGCTCTGAGTCGATTGTTGACCCAGGGACGGGAATTGGACGGGCGAACTCAGGAGCCCCACCACTCGGTTGAATGCCTCCTTGTAAGGATTCTCCGTTTGTTGGGGTGCCTGGTACTGCTGGGGGGCGTACTGAGTAGGGGTTGAGGCCTGCGGCTGGGCCGCCATCTGGGCCTGCATTTGCGGGGCTGGGGCCGTCACCTGCTGGTAAGGCGCCACCCACTGCTGGGTCGTTGCCACCGATGGAGCCTGCGCTGCCGTCTGGGCTGGAGCCGCGTAGCTGCTCGGTTGGGTCGGGGATACTTGGGGTGCTGACTGGGTCGGCATTGCGGTATCGGCCTGCATAAGTTACCTCTTTTTGTAGGCTTTCGAGTGTGCGGTAAAGGAAGGGGGTGAGATCTAATCTCGGATCCGCAGACATCGGAAGATTCGGTTGCTGCGGATGTGGTGTCCGCATTTCTTGATTGATTAGATCAATAAACGCGGAATAAGCCCTCTGTACTTCCCCTACCACGCGGAATGGGAAACCCGAGAGCATGCTCGCAATTTCGTCATCCGTTTTAGAAGGGAATAGATACTTCAGTGCTTCAATGCTATCAACACCTAACTCTTGCAAGTTTCTGGTGAAGATAGACTGGTTGAGTTTATCCTGTGTTGTATCTTCGTACACAGGCCCCAACCAACGCCATTCGACCGTTCGATCGCCGTCTGGCGCAAGACCAAGAACACCCGGTGGGATCTCCCTGGTCTCGGCTGCTTCTCTAATAGCGGTTTCAAGTTTTTGCTCATAACGAGCCTTCGCTTTGTCATACTTTGCGAGAGCTTTATCGTCCGGCTCTTCAGGCAGAATTGGCTCTTTAATGTTCAGAGCATAAGCAAGTGACTTGCGGAAAATCTGCTCCTCTTGGAAAATAATTAGTTCCAGGCAACGGCAGATGCCATACGTATATAACTGCAGTGCTTTCTTCTTCGCTGTCGCACTTACTCGACCGTAAGCCGACTTGTACTCTGTGGCTGTGACATTGGTGATGCTCAAGTCATCGATACCACCCAGTGCGAGACGAATCTCACTACGCATCTGCTCGGCATAACGAGCCTGATCAGTACTGACAGCATTTGGAGTAATGAAGCCAACGCGGTCAGTAGGCTCCAAGTTCGCAATGACCCGAGGGACACGCATCCCCGAACCAGGCTTACCAATGTACCCAGGTTGTTGGCGCGTTACTGGGTCCTGCTTATAGGTAGAACTGCTGAGGTTGAATTCCGACTGAAAACCAGATTGGCTGGAGATGCTCGGGCGCTGACCAGGATCATTCTGGTCGTACTCAATAATGTCGTTCTTCGGACGAGACGAAAGAAGTGTCGGGTTGCCAAAGAAAGACAGGTTGGCCCGGATGTTCTTCACCATCTCGTCATGGGCGACGATCTGATTAGCCATCCAATCGAACTCACCGCTGCCTTCAGTACCAAAAGCATCAGGGTTGTTCAGGACCTCCACGCATGGAATAAACTCCATGGTGTTCTTCAACACCTTCTTATTACTGAATGGAACATCTTCCATCGGGTTGTCGAAGTTGATCTCTTGCTCGCTATGAGATTCTTCGATCGATTCAGCTGTAATGCGCAGACGCATGTACCGCTTATTTGTATCTAGGCCAACACCTTTAAAGCCTTTTGTGGAACGAACTTTATAAGGATAGATAATAATTACTTCTTCGAGATCGCCCTCGGGAGAGTAATATGTCCGATAGGCGTCCTTGTCGAACCAGTAAATTCGATATGTTTTTTGGGTAGGCCGAATGTAAAACAGGCCCTTACCATATGAAAGAAATCGGTCCCAAATACTATCTAAACGTGCGTCTAACTTGTTGAACTTAATTACTTGCTGGATAAAGTCATAACGTTGCGTGCCTAAATTATCCTGCAACGGGTAGAACTCGACGCCCTGCCTGATCCCAAACATCTTCATCTGGGAAAGGTGTGCGCTCACCAGCATGGTGTCCGCAGGGCCTTCACTATTACGTGAAACTACCGATTTGAGTATAGCCTCAAGCTGTGATTTAGCGCTATCGCCCATTCTGTTTAAGAGGTCTACTGATCAATATCGTAACCAGCTTCCACCCTTTTGAACGTAATCACACCGTCTTCAGCTTCAACATCGAATCTTTCATTCGGCTGCAGGGCTAAATCGTGGCACAATTCATCCGGTAGAGGAAGAATCGCAGAACCATAAGCATCTTGCTCAAGCTCTACTTCAAAGTAGCTGGGAGACATCGTGGTGAATACCTATAGTTTAAATCGTCAATACTCTAACTCTAGTTT
>CEPG01008254.1_pt1 | contig 15657 bp, 23 predicted proteins | sample 530551 | NCBI WGS metagenome assembly CEPG01 (sample SAMEA2620384, study PRJEB7988) | marine metagenome | biome: marine biome (ENVO:00000447); feature: surface water layer (ENVO:00002042); material: "saline water (ENVO:00002010), including plankton (ENVO:xxxxxxxx)" | depth 5 m | reverse complement strand
TTCATTGATTATACTAGCGAAAAGGTGGGCCAGTAAACCAAGCAACAAGTACATATCTTTCGCCTTTGGTAATCGGTTTGACTTTGTGTGGTAAGAAAGAACTGAAAGCAACTACTTCACCAACTTTAGGTTTTGTGCAACTAGCACTCTCCCCTGTGCGGAAGCATATCTCACCGCCCTCATACTTGTCGTTGAGCAAAAGACTTACCGAAATTTTTCTAGTGGCTGAGACTCCCTCGGGTCCCAAATCTATGTGGTACTCGTAACCCTTGCTCGGTGACTTGTATCTTATGACCTGTGCTTTTTCTATACCGTCAATCTCGTAACCAAAATATTGGTTCACATGTTTGGCTATCCTGCTCAGGATTGCGTACAACCTTTTGGCCTCGTAGTCTATGAAATAAATCTCGGCATCTCTAACGCTGGCATTTTTTTGTTCAGTGCCCCCGTGTGAATTTTTGCCTCTTGGGGTTCCTTATCAATAATGTAATCCATGAACAACTCTACGTCTTCCTCTTTCAAGGCTAAACCAGTAACACCATGTTTAGGTAGTTCTGAACTCATTGTGCCATTTTGTATTATTCTGTAAAAAATTACAATCCATAGGAATCATAATTTTTGATGCTTCAGTGTGATGAACTTAGTTGCGTGTGCACTGCAAACGCAAAACAAGTATTAGGGGGGTGTGGTCAAAAAATAAACAACAAGTGTCAGAAAAAAAGGGCCCCTAGGGACTCCAAAGGCGTTACAGTGACCGTTGTACATACAAGGATAATTTTGACAGTGCAATGACAAGGCTTTCGTAGTCGTCTGTATCTCTTTGTTTATGCGTGTTCTGGATAATCGCTTATATTTTTTGATTATTTTGTGTGGTGTCCCAGAAAAAAAGTCAGATGCAAGTTTTTTTATTATCGGTCCTTGTCAGAGTAAGTCTGGGAATCTGTGCCGAATAATTTTCCTAATCTTTCACGAATTTGTTCTTTGCTCATCTTCTCTAGGTTGGCATTGATATTAATATTCTGCGATCTGTTAATCGATAAACCACCGAGCTGATTAAGTTCTTTTATGGCTGATACTGCCGCATTGTATTGACCATTCTCGTAAGCAGTTTCCATAATCTTCCACAACATCGTACCTGTTTTTTGTGGAGTGATGGCATACTTCTCGGCAAGTTCTTCTTGCTTGAGCTTGATGGCTTTGACTACGTTGGGATAGTCTTTGCCGTTCAATAGTTTATTAGCAGACACACTTGGAAACTCATACCCTGCTTTTCTGGCCGCTTCGGTCTGGCCACATGTGCCTTCGGTGTAGTGCCATACAAAACTGGTTTGCATCTCAGTCAAACCAAACTCTTCATTCTTATCAAATTGACTGGGTGTTTTTACTATTTTGTCTCTCGGTTTCTTTGGTCTACCTGCCATATCACTCCTCGTCAATGTGGTAGTTCAAAGTCAACTCTTCACCACAATTTATGTCTCTGGATGTGAAGACGTTAAAAACACGGTAGTCATCCCAATCTAACTCTTCTTCTATGTAACAGTTAGCATCCTCATCGTGATTAAAGAAACCACCCAAAGGTGTTCTAATGAACCCATATATGATTGGCACTTTGATGTGGGACATGCCTAAGTTAGTGCCTGCACTTATGTCTTCTTTGGCAAACAAACCTAATCCCTCAATATCACTTGGTTCTATGTTGAGAAAGTCGGGCAAGGGTTTGTAGTAAAATTTATTGTATTTAGTCTTTCTTAATTTTTTTGACATCGCTCACTACTCTTTTTTTAGTTTTCTTCCAATGCTTCCGATACGGGCTGTTGAATATCATATTCCACCGCTCTTGCATATCCATTTCGGATATTTGTTGTTTTCTTCTAGTGCTACCTTTCGACATAAAATCTTTCCTCAATATCATAAATCAATCGTCATTCCATTCAAACCATATTGCTAAGCAAGTTGCCACGCTTACAAATATAACCATAAACAATATGAATTCTAAGCTATTACTCATAGTTATATTATAAACAGGGTAGAGGGTGTAAGGGTAGGCTGTTCTAATAATACCTTTTTTGTACCTAGTATAAACGTGTTTATACGGCTATCACTTAACACTTTTATTATTATATATACACTTACACTACACTGTAGCAATAACCCGATGGACAAAGGGATTGAGGTCAGTGTAAGGTAAAGTGTAGGGTATGTCATTTTCATTTCACATTCCATTTTTTGTCGTAACTTTTATTATTTGGGCCTATATATTCATGTGAGTAACATATTCTCTCAGTGTCTAATTTAAAATGTTTCCAAGTATCCTTCTTATTTCTCTTACATGATTTGCTTCTGTCAGCTTGATTTGTTGATGTGGCTCGCCACAAAGAACTCGATTCTCGATACTCGCCCATTCTAATGTGTGCTGTCTTAGAAAAGTATCTGTAACCTCTTTCTATATGTAAGTCAGCTATTGCATCAGAGAACCTTACACCAATACCCATGCCCTGAAAATCAGGCAGTATAACAGTCCTACACTCACGGAACTTGTTTCTTCTATCACCATCGTAGAGGGGCGGTATTCTGCCCGGCAACGCTATGCTCGAGCCAAAACCAATAACTTTGCCTGCATAGTTACAAGAAAAGCATCTAACGGCCATTGGCAGATCAGCAGTCAAATAGTGATGTTTCGCAAATACTGGCCAAATATGTCTGTCTGTAATCCCGATGCTAAAGTTGATTTTCGGTCTCCGAAGTCGCCCCCGAATCAACTCTTCTGTGTCCGTGTTGTAAACCCAATCAGGTTCTAACCATTGCAAAATATCCTCGTGGCATGTTGCAATAACAATACCTTTCAAATTGTTTCTTTTGATGTATTTGGTTATGGCTAAGGAACAACTTTTTGCAACCTCACGATTGACCACAGAAGTAAATTCATCTATCAGTGCACCCGATTTTAAGACTCTGGCCAAGTCTGCCCTGAAGCCCTCACCATTTGATAACACATTGCGAGGCTTAGCCCAAGTGGGCACAGTATTGAGGCCTACAGCACTAAGTTTTTCTATCGCCTCGTCTACACTTGCGAAGTGAGATGCAACTGTTTTGCTATTGTCCCAATCAGGTTTAGGCACAGACCCCAGACCTTTCAAAATTGTTGATTTACCACTGCCACTTGACCCGTAGATTACCCCTATGGCAAAGTCCTCATCTATGTTTGGGAAGTTAGGTACGTTAAATTTTGTTTGACCTTCAAAAGTAAAATCAAAGTTTTTGTATAGGTCTTTGTCTATTTCTGACATCTTCACCTGTGACTGCAATACTTGTTTACCCTTGTACTTCATCAATCGTTCCAATCATCATAACTACCCACCGAGCTTACGCTCTTCGTGTCTTCGACAGCAGTGTAGTCTAGGTCATACACGTTCTTACCGTTGGTCCGTCTTTTCTCGATGCCATGCTCGTGTAACACACGGACCGCATCTTTGATGTCAGGCATCCTCGGATTGCTGATACCTAAGTCACGAAGCAACTGGGTCATCTGGACAGGTCGGGTGTCCTTACTATCGAAGTGCACATGTTGCAGGACTAAGTCTTCGACTGAGCTTTGGGTGCGATAAGTTTCATTCGATTCTTGCAGAAGCTCTCGCTCATCTGGTGATAAGAACCAGTTCTTCACACCCTTAATATAATACTGCTCCTTGATCTCTGCCCACAGCTGTTGCATGTCGATACCGTGATTGACATTGATCTCTTTGACTGCGAGTACCCAAAATCTTCGATTACCTGACGTGTCCGTCAAAAACTCTCTGGCATTGACACTGGCGTAGAAGGCAGTCCGTCTTTGGTAAGTAGTGAAAGCTCGGTCATAAGGCAAACGCAACTCATCTGTTTTGGCTGTCACAAAGGCCTTGAGTTGGTCTATGTCAGACTTCTTAAAAGTCGACTCTATTTCACCGAGCTCCACTATCCAATGAGAGACTGCTCGTTTCACACTATCTTTGTCGGATGGGTTGAGGGTTGCTCCCTCTAACAACCAACCCGATTCGTAATCGCACAAGCGTTTGAACCATAAAGTCTTACCGAGGCCCTGTGCTCCTTGTAGCACCAAGATACCCTCAAGCTCAACTCCGTTGTCTTCGTAAGCGGCGGCCACGCAACTGATCAACCACTTTTTTAGTAATATTTCTTTTTGTCTTTTCGATTCGACTGTGACCAAGGTGTCCATGAAAGCCTCCAGTCTCGATGTCCCATCCCACGGCTTAGAATCAATCCATTCTTTCACAGGGTTGTATTCCTCGGCTAGTATCTTGAGGTAGTCTCTGACTTTGGTGTGTGGTATGCCCATATTGATACACCGATTTTCAATCTCAATCAGGCTCGCTTCTTCCTTCATGTCAGCGATAAACTTCGTTTCAGGTATCTCAATCTCCATGCGTTTCTTGATGACGTTGTAGCGGACTGCAATACCATGGGTCGCAAGGACCCCACCGATGTTATCCTTGGTATTGAGTATGCGACCACTGGCACTTCTATGAAAGTCGTATTCGATTGGCAGTTCGAGACTTTGCAGAACCACTTCACCTTCGGTGTCCGCAACTTCGTTCTTGTGGTCGTTATAGTCTCCTTTGCTTTCGGGCATGAAGACCTCTGCATGGCCTCCGAGCTTCTTAATTATGTTGCAGGCCTTGATAGCTTCTTTCTCTCCCGTCTTACTATCATCGTTGTCGGCAATAAAAATATGTTTGTGTTGTGGGAAGTATTCATACATAGTCTCAGCTACCGCTGATAAGTTGTACGCATCAAAGGTCACGACCACAGCCTGACTGTAATCGGCATAGTAACTGCTGGCCGTGGCATAGCCCTCGCAGTAGTTTATGATTTTATTGTTAGCATTTTTGAGTAACTCTTGTCCCAAGATAAAAAAGCTCCCGCTTTTTTTAGAACCAGTAAGAAATCTTTTTTCGCCTTTGTCATCGATATATTGCAGACCGACCACGGCGAGATGCTGGTCGTACAGCGGAATGATTAGTCGACCTTTGGGGTCTTGTTTCAAACCATAAGATAAGACTTGTTTGCGTTCTAAGTAGGGATGTTTTTCACAAGGTTCGCTACTGTTCCAGATGGCGACAGCTCGTTCAGCGGCCTTGCTATACTTCTCAGCTTGTTTGACCTCAGCCTCTTTTCTTAATCTTTCAATCTCCTCTTTGTGAGCTTTGGTCAATCTCCGACCCGCTCCATTCTCAGGATGCCATGTTGCTTGTGGTTCGTTAGCACTTAGTCGGTAATCACCAAACCGACCAAAGGGCGTTGATTGGTCAGCCCAAAACTGATACCAACCCACCTTCTTACGTTGGCCACCAACATTTATGTAAGCCCGACCAACCGAACCATCGGTGACCAAACCTTTTTGTAAGTCAGGCTCGATACCGTGGTCCGACAAAAAATTAGTAAACTGGGTATGTAGGTCATGGGTTAGGGGCTTAGTAAAATTCTTTTGTGGTTTTTTAATTTTTAGTGACATTTGTTCTTGCTCTTAATATTAGATTGTGTTTTAATTTACACTATGCTATAAAAATTAGCAATATATTATCGAGGAAAAATTATGAGTTTAACAATAAGCAATCAAGGCAATGCTGACCTACCAAAGTTAGCTAAAGGAGTATATCATGGTACTTGTTTTCGTATCGTTGACTTGGGTGAATCTATCCAAGAATACAAAGGCGAGAAGAATAAAAGAAAACGAGTACATATTAGTTTTGAAATCACTGAGGCGGTAGACCCCTCTGACAATGCAGTTGATATGGATGATGGGCGACCATTTGCCGTATCTAAAACATACACCGCCTCTCTTTTTGAAAATGCGGCACTGCGTATTGATCTCCAAGCATGGCGAGGCAAAAGTTTTACCGAAGAAGAATTAAATGGTTTCGACATCGGTAAGCTGTTGGGTTGCACAGCAAGGATTGAAGTTGGGCATACCGAGCCTAGCGACAAAGGTGCTGGTGGCAATCCAAAAATACTTTCATTGCAAAGACCTGACGGTGGCATCGAGCAAGGCAAAGAAACTAAAAATGATAAGCAAAAATTTGATCTGTCAGTTTATTGTGACGAGTTTAACGGTAACTCTAGTCCTGAAACAAAAGCTATGTGTGATGTTTTTGAAAGTCTACCGACATGGCATCAGGAAGAGATACAAAAAAGTTTTGATTATGAGGCGGCTGTCGAGCAAGGTGCAAATAAACCTGTGACACAAGGCAATGGTGGCTTAGCAGATTTAGCTAAAGATGACAAAAAAGAAGATGACATACCTTTCTAGTTTGGTGACAGAGCAACTCCGCCAATATCTCTTCATAAACTACCCGTGCAGGGGTTGCTCTCAACCATGAAATATGATGATGTCAACCAACCTAAACACTATATGGGTGAGGGAGGACAAGACCGTGTCATTGAGTGTATCGATGCCATGGTCGCTGTCTACGGTGCCCAAAGAGTAAAGGAGTGGGCTGAGATAAATGCTTTTAAGTATCAGTGGCGACAAGGCAAAAAGGGTGATCAAACCGAACATATAAAAGACAAACAAAAAATAATCTGGTACACCAGATATTCAATGGGCGATGACCCGAGGAAAGAACATGAATAAAGAAATGAAATATGACATCTACTCACTGCCGAGTGTCTTGATGTTACAACACAGCATGGATGACAAAATGGTTGAGGACCTCAACGACTACCTTGATGGCTTACAAAAAAGCAAAGATAAAAAATCAGCTAGTGAAGACTTAGTTGGTCAGATACACTCAGGTGAACAACTTATCATGGACCCCAAAGACAAGAAGGTAGCATCTTTTCGTGATATGGCTGTCAATCTAGGTATCAAATACATCCAACATTTTGTTCAACACACAGGCACAAATGTCAGACCAAAAAAATTAGGCTTAGACAAACTATGGTCTGTGCATAGTTATGAGGGCGATTACAACCCCATACATGATCATCTGACATTAACTAATATGGGTATATCATTTACCTGTTGGACTAAAGTGCCTGAACAAATAACAAAACATAATATGAAAGATACTGGGTCTTACGATCTATACAATAATTCAGGGGCTATAGATGGCTTCATTAATTTTACTTACGGTTTGAATCAAACAGGTGACCCAGAGAAACTTAGACCATCGCAATCAAGATACATCAAACCTGAAGTCGGTAAGTTTCTGATGTTCCCATCTTGGATGCAACATTGTGTCTATCCGTTCTTTGGTAAGGGTGAACGTAGAACCGTAGCTGGCAACCTCAACTGTTTTGATTTGACAAAAGAAGATATAGACAAGCTCAGGAAGAAGCAATGAAGTTCGAGGTTGGTGTTTATGATGATATTCCTTATGAGCAGTATGCAGAGATTCCTGCATTCCGTTCTCACGATTTAACATCTGTTATTAAGTGCCCGTATAGCTGGAAGTATAAAAAGGATGTCAAACAAACACCTGCTATGCTGGAAGGCAGACTGCAACACACTTTGTTTTTAGAGGAACATAAATTTGATGAGGAATTTATTATACAGCCTCAAATCGATAGAAGAACCAAAGCTGGCAAAGAAGACTACGAGGCTTTCCTTAATTCAGTAGGTAGTCGCTCAATAATCACTCAAGAGCTTTATGATACATGTCAAGAAAGAAGAACAGTTATAGAGTCTTACGTCCCTAAAAAAACAGACATGGTCGAGCTTACCATTTGTTTTTTGTGGCACTCACAACCCTTCAAGTGTAGGTTAGACTGGTACGACCATGAGTATATCTGGGACTTAAAAACATGTATGGATGCCTCACCTCGTGGCTTTATTCGTGCTGTCAATAACTTCAACTATCACATGCAAGCATCGCTATACATAGATGCTTGTCGAGCCTCTGGCCTAAAATGTAAAGGTTTTAAGTTTCTGGCCCAAGAAAAAAAGGACCCATACCCCTATGCAGTTTATAGTCTATCTGGTGAATCAATACAGTACGCTCAAGCTAGAAACGAACAAGCCCTTCAAGTGTTGTTGAAATGTGAAGCCAGTAAGGAGTACAGGCCTTTCGACCTGTACGGTGAACAAGTCATAGAACTTAGTGACCTGTATTAGATTTTTGTAAATCTAATATATCATTAAACCTTTTCCAATCATCCTTGTCCATATCGGCAAAAGTAATTTCTGCGTATGGCTTGTTGTGTTTCTTTTCCAACATCCTCTGGTTGATGTGTTCTAGTAATGGTATTAGATCGTTTTTAATATGCTTCATGCTTCCTCCTCTAAGTGTCCAATCAACTCACCATACTTATTGAAAAGATAATTATTCATTTCACAAAATTCTATCTGGTCGTCTAAGTCCATATCGGCAAAGTAGTCATACTTGATTATTGTATTGCCGTTTTCGTCTTCGTCTTCATAGTCAAAAGGACTGTCATACATATAATGTATGAATGTAGCTTTTGCTTTATCATCTAGCTCTTTATATTCATAAGCTCTTACAGTTATTAATTTACTCATCTTTCATCTCCTCTTTTCTTTTGTTTAGTAAATTGGTATATCTTGTCCAAAGTCGTCTGTCTTCTGGGTGGACATCTCCACTCACTCGCCACCAATATTCACTTTCGCTCCAACCTTTGTAATATCGGCTTTCAACTGCAAACAACTTATCTTCTATTTGTTTTACTGTTAGCTTACTCATCAGATACCTCCTCCTCAGGGTTATTATCTTTTATTGTTTTTTCGAAATCTGTCATGGCCATCTCCCAAGGTCCATAATGTTCAGTTTGTGTCAACCAGCCACGAACTTCCTTGAGATCATATAGTTTGACTTCATTACAATCGATGTTCCCCACCTGATAATATCTGTCCTTTGGAATCATCGCATTTTGTTCTGTGTCAAAAACAAACTTATCTGGAATCTCTAATTCAAGCCAAGCGTGACCATATCTTTGATCTTTTACATAGCCTGCTTGCCCCGTCACATTACCGTGTGCAAGTCTTAAATTTTCAAAGCCACCACGACCAGAACTTGCCATTTCTAGCATGGTTTTTACGCTGGATTCATAACAATTACCCATCACCTTACTCCTATTAATTTATTAAAGTTTGAAACAGCAATTTTGTCTAAAACTATTTTTTCATTGCTGTCTAAGATAGCATTGACAATTTCCTCTTCTTCTACTGGACCCCATTGTGTGTTATCAACAGTATCGTCTTTAAACAAAGGTGCCGTCCATAAAAATTCACAACCACCATTACCTGCCGTTTCCATCATATAAGCGTTGCCTCTATATTCTGGAACAGTGAATATTTGATACTTTTTCACTACGCTAAACCTCCTATTAATTGTAATGTCAAAGTAGCGAACAAACCGAAAACAGCTAAAAGTACCTCTGTTTCCTCATCTATCCATCTCTTTGTTTTCCAAACTAAATAACTCATCTACTATTATTATACAAAATGCAGACAAATGTGCAAGTTTTTATACAAAACAACATCAGAATTAAAGTATGGTAATTTTGATATTTGTTTGCACAATCCACCAAAATACTATAAAATTTGTCAGTATATATATTTAGATATGGAGAATAAATTAAACGACAACAATAAAATTAGAAAGAGTTTAGCTGTTGATGTTGCTACTTATGACTTGTTACAAGACATCTGTGGTAAAGAGAGAAGGCCCAAAATAGACCAGTTAAAAGTTCTTATAGAAAAAGAACACGATAGACTGTTTGCCTCATAATCTGGCATGATTAATTTTTTAAAAAAAATGTCTGATACAAAAACAATAAATTCTGATGTGCCTGTGGCCGATGAAGTCATCGAGTTTTACAGTCGTCTAAACTTACAACAACAAGCATCACTTATGAGATTGATGGCTCGTAATCTAATGATAAATCTAAACGGTAACGAAGTGTGGGGTCAAGAATTAGATTATGAAGTTAGCGGTGCTATGATCAAGGCCCACCAAAAACCAGACTAAAATTTTTTCTTTCTAGCTGTTTTGGTTCTAGCAAAAGACCTGTTATTAGATTTTCTCATGGCCCTCAGATTATTTGATTTATTATTGAGTGGATTCCCGTCACGATGATGTATGTCTAAGCCATCTCCTATTTTTACTCGTCCTTGTTTCAAAGCTAATCTTCTCGCTTTATTACGAGCTGATCTTCTTTTTATCTGTTCAGGACGAGCATGATAGTTTGCATACTCTTTAGCATAGTTTCTTGCCATCAAATTAGGCTTCCAATGCCACCAGCTCGCATAGCTATTTCTCTGTCCCGTTCATCGGGCACTATGGTTGGTGACAAAGCCAAGGCTGGGTCTGGACTTTCATCTGTCATGTCTACGTCCAAGGACGGCACAGATTCTCTTTCTATTTGTGGCATCAAAATATTCGAAACCTCTGCATTTGACACCTCTCTAAAATTAGCTTCGTTTGGCACAGGAGCAGATGATACTGGTTCGGTTTTTGCGTTAAGTTGTTCTGGTATCTCTACACTGTTATGGGATAGGCCATGTAAAACAGCTTCTACTTCATCTCTGATGTCAGGGTTTAGCTCGTGTATTTGATATAATCTTCTAACGTGTTGTACAAATGAGTTGGGGTCATAAGCTACTTGTTTCACACCTTGTGATAACCAGTTGACAAAACTCTTGTTAGTCAAAAGTTTTGCAGACCCATAAGTGCCCAAGATAGCTCCTAAGCCATAATCAAACGAACCACCGCTTTTGCCGATGATGCCCCCTATCTCACCACCAAAAGTAGTTAATAACCCTATTGAATATATACCCTTGGCTGTTTGTGAAGGGTTAGCTCCTCTTATACTGGCCTCTTTGACCTCGTTTATAACCGCAACTAAATTATCTAGCTCAGGCACTAAATCTTCATATCGGCCACCTTTAAATAAAACATCTTTAGCTTCATTAGACAAAGTGTTGTAGTTGGTCAAAAAGGTTGCTGGACTAAAATTTGTAACGTCATCTATTTGACCACCCATAATGTCTTTGACTGACTCTTTGGCTAAAAGCTCAGGTGTGGCGATGCCCGCCTTAGGACTGCCTAGAGAACCTAGGAAATAACCAGATAGAGCTTCAAACTCGTCTTCTGTAAATTCATCTCGTAATTTTCTCAGCTGTGTTGGCCCATCTTTTGCTCCTGATACAAGTGCTTTCGTAATTTTTGAAAAATCACCGTCTGCCGCTTTTTTTAACAAGTTGTCAACGTAAGATATAGAACCATCTGAAGCTAATTTACTTCTGGTAAAATCATTAGCAATTTTTAACTTCTTCAGGGCCTCATCACTACCCGATTTATTGACCAACTCCTGCATATCATTTGTTATTGCCTTATAGAGTCTTTTGAACTGTGCTCGCTCACCACCAGTTGCACCAGCAGTTAAAGGGTCACCAAGGTCTTTACCTATGTAAGTTCTGATATTTTTTAATGTGTTGTAATTCAAGGAACCGTTTTGTATATCAACATTGTATTTTTTTAGATGATCGAGTATGGCTTTATTTTGACCTTTAGCAACAGAGCTTTGACCAACCTCTCGGCTTATCTGCTCGGTTACCTCGATGATAAACTTACCATCGGTTGACAGGCTAGGGTCAATCAAAGAAGAGATTTCATCGTACATCTGACTGCTTTTAGCATCAAATTTTGCTCTAGCATTTTGTAAATATTTGTACGTCTTTTCACCAACTTCATATTTAGAACTTGAACCACCATACTTGTCTACAATTTTATTAACGCTCTGTTCAATTTGGTTAATGGTTTGTTTAGCATTTTGTTGCATAGCTTTGGTTGAAGGCGGAGCACTTGCTAAAGCCCCTTCAATCATTTGAACTGCTGTGTTCCCAGTAGCAACTCCGACTGAAGGGTCTGTGATACCTGCTTTTATCAAAGCATTAGCTCGTTGACTGTTGCCACCTAAAACATAGTTTAGGTTGGCTCCTACTTGATATTTTGCTCCATTCAATAACTTATTACTTACAGGACCTAACGTTCCGTTTAAAACTGCTGTTGTTGTGTAGTCGAAAAATTGTTGACTTGGGGTGCGACTATCCTCAGTTTCTCCAAATAGTGTCAACAACTCAATATATGCTTCTCTGGCTGTCGCTGAGCCTAATCCTTCGCCAATCAAAATGCCTGCCCCTACTCCAGCTGGTCCTGCTGGCACTCCTACTGTAGCTCCTAATGCGGCACCACCAACAGCACCCACAACTTCCGCTACCTCGGGCCCTGCATCTGCAAACACGTCTTTGAATGTTGGTGCGGCCATTCCGAAAATCCTGAAGTCTTCATCAAATAAAGTCAAATTACCTGTTTCGGGGTCGGTGTAAACAAAATTGTTTCTACCGAATCTTTGCTCACCAAACTGGGGACTCAACACGCCCACAGGGATAGCATCAGGATAAAACTTACGCAAGGTGTTTAACCTGTCTTCGGGAGACTGAGCGGCCATGACCTGTGCTCGTACATCAAAGGGAGCACCAACTTGATCATCTATAGAATCTAACAGCTGTTGCTCTGCTAGGACTAAAAGTTGGTCGGCATCACTTTTTTTACTAAAATCGTTGTTTTCTAAATAATCTAGTAAATCTTCGTCTGTAAATTTTATTTCGCTCATCTTGGTTTTACCTCAGGTTGTTCCATGCTTCCTGCACCACTAAACAAATCTAAACCAATCATACTTGAATACACAGATGGATTGGTTTTAGCTCTTTCTATTATTTTATTACGGAAATTTTCATCCTCATAAAATCTTTTTTTTAATTCTTCGAGACTACTATCATCTTTTTCACCAACTGCACCTGCTGATTTTTTTACCTCATCGTAGGCTTTACCAGCACCACCTTTAATAGCCTCAAAAGCGATTCTTCTCGAATCAGCTCTTTGTTCTAATGTTTTGGGGTCATCTCCTAGTTTCGGAAAATAGGTTGCATCGACCCACTGTATTTCGGACTCTGCAATAACGGCTCCTGTTTCAAACCTAAGTTGTGCTGTCATAAAATCTAAAGCCGCTCTTTCATACTGCTTGAACTCAGGGCTTTGTAATAAATAAGTCACTGCGGTATCGCCTATGAGGGGTGCGTTTTGTAAGACATAGTCCCTGAAATTTCTTGGGTTGAAACCTTTTTTTTCTAAGTCCTCTAATATGCCCAGTGCGTTTTCCATACGAACTGCGAAGCCAGCCAACTTGTTTTGGTCAGCTGTAAAAGGACTTTTCTTTTTTTCGGTACCCTCTATTGGCTTAAACTCAGGTTTGAACTCAGCCTGTTTCCCAAGAATCTTGTCTTTTTCTTCTTGGCTTACTACTCTAGGCATTATTCGCTATCTCCTAGAATTTCTTCTTTTGTGTATTCTATAACTTGTCCATCCTTTGTTAAATAATAATAGGAATCTCCCTCTTGTCTTAAAAATTCGGCTTCTTGGCCTTCGTATGTTTGTGTTATTGGCACACCTTCTGGTGGTCCTGCGGGGGTTGCCAGTATAGCATCAACATTGAAACCTTGTATGTAACCCGTGCCTTCATCAGTAGTAACAGTCTTCGGCGTTTCCAAAAATTGTTTAGCAAACAGAACCGCTTGGCTATTCAGTTTATCTGGGTCATCTTTAGCCGCTAGTATTATATTTATAGCGGCACCAGTCATCGAGCCATCTGGAAAAACACCTTTACTGCCCTGTTTCGCTAAATCAAACTGCATTTCCAATATTTTTTGAGCTGATTCAAATTCTCTTTTATTCTCGGCCTCAGCTTGTTGTCTTGCAAACAGAGCGAAGTCTCTAGCTACTTTGTCATTTTGTGCCCTCAATTTTTGGGCTCGCTCACTAAATAAGTTGAAACCCATAGCTAGGCCCATCCCTATAGAGGGTGGTTGGCCACTTTGTGCTTGAGCTGAAAGTCCTGCACTTAGTTGTGTGGCTAAATCAAAAATATTCTGTCTTCTACTTTGTGGAAACAAATCTTGATAAAGCTCCATTTGACGTTGAATGTCTTCTTGGGTTATTTGGTCCTGCCTTAAACCCCCAAATAAATCTATTATGTCTTCTGGAGAAACCTCACCACCATTTGCTCTTTCTATTTGTTCAGGTATTTGTGCTCTAGTTATTGCCATCTGTAATTATTATTGTGGGTTTAAAAAGTTGCCAAATGCTCCGAAAGCACCGAGTCCTGTTGACAATGCGGCTTGTAACGGACTTGGTGGTGGAGTGAATGTAGTTCTTGTTTGGAATTGTCCTGCTGGAGCCATACTGATGAATGGTGCTAGTGCTTGGAACTGTGCTAACGGTGCTTGTTGAGCTTGTAGCAGATTCCTTCTTTGAGCATCAAGCATAGCTTGTTGTTGAGCTTGTTGCTGTTGCCCGAAGGCTCCTAGTTGACCGATGCCAGCCTGAGCTTGTTGTTGTGCTTGAGCTCCAAGGCCTTGTAATGCTGAGCCTAACCCAAATCTGGCTTGTTGTCGTTGTTGTGCTATCTGTTGCTCAAGGTTACCTAATCTTCCGAAAGCACTTGCTAAGGCTTGTTGGCCACCAAATCTTTGACTGCCAATACTACCCAAAGATTGTCCAAGGGCTTGTTGTGAGCCTAATCTTTGTCCTGCCAGACCCGCTAATGTAGAGCCAAGTTGTTGTTGTGCTCCTAATCTTTGTCCTGCCAAGCCAGCTAATCCTTGAGAGGCTAATCTTTCTGCTTGTCGTTGTCTTGCGAACTCACCGAGTCCTGTTTGCTGTGCCTCGGAGAATCCTCTTGCCCTGATGCCACCTAGTGCCTCTGCCAGTCCCCGTCCTAGGGCTCTTTGTCTTTCTTCTGCTCCTAACCTAGCTCTTGAACCGAAAGCCGATTCACCACCTCTTGCTATATCTTGAGCTCTTGCCCCAATGTCGCTCAGTGCCCCTTGCTCCATAACATCTCGGACCGTTTGTTGCACGACTTGTTCTTCAAAAGGATTAAAAAATCTACTGGTCATACTAGGGTCGTAACCACCGAGAGTGCCTCTTAGCAGACCCTCAGATTCACCCAAGCGACCACCAAACTGTCCTGTAGCACCCAGCTGTAAAGCACCTATCCCACCGAGACTACGACCAAACTGATCGGTTGCTCCTCTAAGTAATCGTTCTTGTTGTCCAAGACCTGACAATAAACCGCCTAAACCTTCTTGTGTTGCTCCTAAACCTTGTTCTTCTCTTTCTCTTGCTCGCTGTAAACCCTCTTCCATGGCACTGACACCCCCACGAAAAGCAGACTCAGCATCTCGTAGAAAAGGTCGCTCTATTCCAAAGGCTTGTCGTGTTAACTCTTGTGCTATCAGTTGATCGGGAGAAAACCCAGCGACTTGTTCAGGTATAACAATAGGCTTGCCTTCGGCATCAAAGAAAGTTCGCTCAGCGGCACGCATGGCCCCCGGTATGAAACCTCCTTTGCCGTCAAGACCAAATAGTAGTTGTTTTGTTAGAGGGTCTAAACCAGTTTCAACTCTATCTATTTGGGAAGCAAAAGGTTGTGGTTGATTCATCCCAGAGGGTGCTCCGGGTGGCGGTGGTGTGTCTTGTACTTGCACATCGGGAGGAAGATTCACAGTTGGTTGTGGTTCTACTGGTCCTTGTGGTAAGCCCCCCTCTATTTGGTCTAATGTTATGGGGTTAATTTTGCCTT
>CEPG01005972.1_pt1 | contig 15852 bp, 18 predicted proteins | sample 530551 | NCBI WGS metagenome assembly CEPG01 (sample SAMEA2620384, study PRJEB7988) | marine metagenome | biome: marine biome (ENVO:00000447); feature: surface water layer (ENVO:00002042); material: "saline water (ENVO:00002010), including plankton (ENVO:xxxxxxxx)" | depth 5 m | reverse complement strand
CCCTGCAATTAAAGAAAGGTTTCCTAATATTGATACAAGCCTTTTATATTCCGATGATTCTTATAATACAATGGAACAGGGGCAAAAATTGTATGAACAATTTATGACAGAACAAGCACCTGTTGAAATTGTAAAGCAGGATAAGCCAGAAAAATTTATTGAACCTAACAAGCCCATGTATCGCATATTTGATATTGAGGACATGAAAGAAATTAACGGTTTTACGGGGGATTTTTTCGTTCAAGAAAAATATGATGGTCTTAGAGTGCAGGTTCACAAGTTTAATAATGAGGTTAAAATTTACAGTTTCAACGGAAGAGATATTACTAACAAGTTTGAAAAGTGTGTGAAGGTTCTTGAAGAAAGAACGTTCCCTAATTGTATTTTGGATGGGGAAGCGGTTCTCTACAAAGGGGATGACCCATTGGTTAGAGCCGATACTCTCGCATATATTAATAGAAAGGTAGAATCTGAAGGAGATATTAAACTACACATTTTTGACATAATGTATTTTGAAGATGAATCTATTGCTATGGAAAAACTAGAGGACAGAATGCAAACTCTAATTTCAAATTTTTCAGCACATTCCGACGAGCGAGTAATGTTTCCTAATAAGAAAAATACTAGAGAAGCCGATTCAATGGAAGAGATTGAAGAGTATGCTATGGAGATTATGAATAACCCTACATCAGAAGGTGTAGTGATTAAGGATGCAAAGTCTTCCTATATTATTGGTAAGAAGAAAAACCCTAAATGGATTAAGTGGAAAAAATTTGTAGACCTCGATGTGATGGTTCTTGAAGTCAAGGAAAATAAAAATGGCACATTTGGTTATACAATTGGTGTCGGTCCTGTTGAAGAAGATACCCCAAAGGCATTTGAACTTGAAGGTAAATTCTATATGAATTTGGGGAAAACAACAAATACAAATAAAGAAGTAGAGGTTGGTAAAGTAATTAGAGTGAAGGCTGATGAAATTATGGGCAATCCCAAAAAGGGCTTCTCACTTTTTAATTCTAAATTTCACGAAATCCCTGAAGCGGCTGAACCAGAAAAATTAATCACCCTAGAATTTTTAACAAAAGATGGAAAGAAAAGTTTGGGAGATTATACTATTGACGCTCTAACAAAATCATATACAATTACCGATAATGTTCATGGGGTGGCTAAATTTGACACAGGTTTAGACCTTGACGGTTTTGTGTTTCACGGATTTAAGGATAAAAACCTTATGTCCAAAAATGCTCTAATCAATAAGGATATGTGGGAAAAACAATTAAAGGCCGCTTATGGTAAAGACAATGGGAAGTTCTTTATCTTCGTTCAACAATTGTTGGAAAATAGGTCATTGAATGATGAGCAGGTTTTTAGGGAAGCCGTAAAGTATGACCCTAAAATGATGAATCGTTTATTCGGTGAAAAGAATGGATTAAAAGAAATGCGAAATAGGTTAAAGAGAGGCGGTAAAGCATACGGGATTGAATTCAGAAGCGACTCAACAGGCTCTACCCGTTTTTCCTATGATAGTGATACATTGGCAAAGGCAGTAGAAAGAAATGGTAAATTTCAACTATGGGCTAATAATGACCGTAATCTCTACTTTGTAATTGATTACAAAGATGATAAGATGATTTGGAAGATTGACACCAACTCGGATGAAGAAGTGTATGACCTTTTGGGGGAGGCAGGTAAATATCCCGCTACTGCTACTAAAGACTTAGAGCAAAAAATTCTATTGGACAAAGGTAAATTGATTTTAGGCGCACAACGAAATGATTACCATGAGTATATTATCAAGGGGGAGGACATTGTTTCTAAACTCCACGTTAGATATTTGCCCGTAGACGGCAAAGAGATGTTTTTAGCATGGACAGGGTATGAAAATAAACCGACACCCGATTCATCAGATGAAGGAAAAATAGATATTTATGACAAAAATTGACCCATTTTTCAAGAAAGGTTAATATAGTCGAACATACAAATATAATATCATGCAGTTAAGGACACCTATGTTTGGAGATGACTTACATAGTGGGGGAGAACTTGTTATTCTCAAGGAGGATAAAGACACAGTAATTGCAGGTTACGCATCAGTAGATGTTGTAGATAAGCAAAATGATAAGATTACATTGGGCGCAATTAAGGAAGCGGCTGATAAATTCATGAAGCAAGATAGATATAGAAATGTGATGATTACACATTCTAATGTTCAGGTCGGAGAAGTAGTAGACCAATATACAGATTCCAATGGTAAAGTCCTAAAAACAGGCGTTGATGATACAGGGTTTTTTGTAGTGATAAAATTAAGAAATGATATTGAGAAAGCGAAAGATGTTGCGAGGGATATTCGTCGTGGTAAACTTCGTTCTTTCTCAATTGGTGGTCAAGCAATTAACAAGACCAATAAATATGATTCCGATGCGGGAACATATAAAGAAATTGATAAACTTGAATTGCATGAGATTACCATTTGTGAAGAAGGGATTAACCCTGAAGCCAAATTTAATATTGTAAAGGAGGACAAAAATATGAGCGAAATTGAAAAAGCACTAAGCGAGTTTAATGAAGTAATGGCAGAACTTAAGGAAACTATCCTAAAGGAAGAAGGCGAAGATGTCGAATCTATGGATAGTATGCGAGAGGAAGAAGCCGACACCCTCGAAATGGAGGATGTTGATGAAGAAACAAAGGCTGATTATGATGACGATGAAAAGACCGTTGAAATGGAAGACTATGAAGCGGGTGATTATAATATGAGTCGAAAGGCTGAGGAAATCTCAACCCTAGACCTATCACCATCTAACATCGAAAAGGCATATGAAGCATTTAGAGCCGAAAAGGAAGAAGAGAGAGCCTATGCAGTTATCAAGGAACAATTTGAAAACCGCTACAAGGAAGAACTTCGTGTTGAAAAGGCTGAGTCTGAAAAGGCTAAGTTTGATGCACAAGAAGCAATCGGTTCTCTTGCTAATGAACTAAGCGAACTAAAGAAATCTTTGGAGAGCGACGTTATTGCAAAGGCAGAACAAAGAGAGGCTAATACCGTAACAATTGGCGACGTTGCCAATATGTCATGGGAAGAAGCACACAATGAATTTTCCCGTTTGAAGGGGGGTAACTAAACATGACTGGATATTTTAAGACTATCGGAGATATGGAGCGAGCAACCTATGGTATTGGAAGCGACAACATTTTGAAAGCAACAGGCGCAACAACAGGTATTGAGGGTAGACACTATTCTACTGGTTCATCTGGCGATTCACAAACAACTGAACTTTACAACATTGTTTATGGACAAAAAGTTTGGTCAATGATTAACCGTGAAATGAATGCACTTTCTATGCTTCCTAAGAAGCCGTGGAAATCTAGCGGTTGGAGAATGCTAAAGTCCCGTGCTATTGGCGGTGCAGATGACACTTTCTCTGTTTCTGATGCTGATGATTTGGGCGGTGTTGCAGAAAACGCAGCACTTTCTAGCATTACAAATGTTCGACCAGAATACACAACTCTAAATGTAACGCCTAAGACAATTGCACATACTTTTGAGATTTCTGAAATTGCTCAACTTATGGCAGGTCTTGACGATGGTATTGGCGACCTTATTGCTAATTACCGTGAAGAAGTTGGTATTACTCACGCTGAAGTTATGAATGCGATGGTTTTGCAGGATTTGACTGCTACGGCAGGAAAGGGTCTTGACCATTCTGGTTTTAGTGGTGCTGATGATATTCTTACACCTTTGTATAAGATTATTGCTACTTACGCTGAAACTAACGCAATGTCCAATTACGCAAACAAGAATGATTTGTATGGACAAACAAGAGCATCTTCGGGAACAGAATACCTTGAGTCTTACGTTGATTCTAACTCAGGAACTGATAGAAACCTAACGGTTAATCTCCTAAATACTGCTTTGAGAAACCTCATGGCAAGAGGCGGAGACCCTAAGGTTATTCTAACAGGATATGATACTATTCAGACTTTGGGCGAATTGCTACAAGCACAAGAAAGATTCATGGGTCGAACAGAAGTTGTTCCTTCCCATTCAGGAATTAAGGGTGTTTCTGGCCGAGAGGTTGGTTTCCGTGTTGCTACTTATCACGACATTCCTATTATCCCAGTTAAGGATATGCCGAATGGTGGAGCAGGTCTTTCAGATATGCTAATTCTAGATACTGACCATTTGTTCCTTTGCACACTAAAGCCTACTGAATACTTTGAAGGTGGAATTAATGCTGATGTTTTCGGACACGGTAAGTTGGGTCATCGAGGACTTTACAGAACCGTTGCTGAAACTGTCTGCACATACTTTAGAGGACAAGGAAAGATTATTGACCTTCAATGAGGTGATTTAATTGGCACATACAGTAACACAATTAAATGACCATGCAGGTTTTTCTGGACCTAAGGTTGTTGGACATGAATATTATTCTGACGCTTATGTAACAGTAACAGTAGTAACAGCAGGTGGAGAAGTAATTAACGCATCTGATTTTGGACTATCATCTATTAGTCAAGTAGTTTTGACGGGTAATTCACTACCCGCTACTTATGACGTAGATGTTCAAGTATCAGCATCGGGAGCATATGCTAGTTCTAGCACTTTTAAATTGCTTTTTACCGCTATGGATGGAACAAATGCTGCGGCTGAGGGCGATATTACTGATACAACAGTAAGAGTTAGACTATATGGTTTGCTTTGAGGTGATTAAGTGAGAGTAAAAAATACTACGGGAGGAACAAAAATTGTTCTCGGCAGGTCATATCTCGGTAATCAAGAATTTGATGCTGATGAAGAAATGCGTGGTATTTTTCTAAGAAACGGTTTTACCATTTTGGAAGAAACTGTGGAGGAAGTGGAAGAGGTTGTTGAGGAAGTTTCCGATGATACAGCCTCTCCACTCCCCGACTTAGATAGTATGACAAAGAGAGAATTGCAAGAACATTTGCGCTCTTTGGGAATCCCATTCAAATTGTCGCAAAACAAGTCTGACCTTGTTGGCCTATTAAGTGAAGAAGAGTAAGTTTTATTACTTACCTATCTTTGCGTATAACTAAGGAGATGATAATATGCCTATGAATTCAACAGAAATAACAGCGAACACAATTCTATCTACTACGGGTGGAAACTTTGACGGACTAATTTATTACAATGGTGGAACAGCCTCAGTAATTAACGTATTTGATAATACGGTTGCTGATGTAACTGTGCCATGTAATTATAACAACGACCCAACAATTACTACTGTTGATACTACGGGATTGGCTGTTGGTATGTTTGTTACAGGGACAGGTATTCCTGATGGTGCTACAATTTCTTCAATTACAGATGCAACGACCTTTGAATTAAGTGCATCTACAACAGGAGGAAACGTAGTGGCAGGTTTGCTAACTTTTATTGATGCTACAAATCAAATTGCTAAATTCAAAATAGCCGCAGATACCTCCGATGTAATTAGAGGTCTTGACATTATTTGTAGAAATGGTATTAAGATTATTGCTGATAACTTTACCACACTTGAAATCTTTGCCCTTACTAATTAGGGGGCTAAAGAATGACAACCATACCAGAATTTGGCTACATTAAGCCCGATGACCTTAAAGCAGGTAGTGGCGACATTGTTACTAGAAAGGATTGGAATGCGGGTTTTTCAGAAGAGGCCATTGTAGCATACGTTATGTATAAGGCTTCTAAGGTTAATAAGAGTTTGAAGAAAAGAATTGATGATGCTCTAACGCCATTTAAATTAAAAAATATGGTTACATTTTTGACCAGAAATCATCGAGTGGGTGGTTATGATGATGCCGAATTTGATTCTATTAACACAAATGCCTTAGAAAAACTAAAAGACCAATCTCTTGTATCTTTTATACAGGAATATTTTGATGAAGAATCGGTTGCTAATTTGCAAAAGCATTTGGACTTTGCACAAGAACATGATAAAATGGTCTTTACAATGAAAGAGGTTGATGGTGAACCGTTTAAGGTTGAGTCGGCCTCCTATGATAAAATTATGGCCTTTAAGGTTGGAGATTTGTTGGATGAGAAAAAGACTAATCTAGATTTTATTACATTTTTTGATGTGTATGATGAAGACTTTCAAGAATACTTTGGACAATTGTTGCCTATTTCCTTTGCTAAAAAGCAGGTAAAAGGTGCTAGTGGGGAAGTATTGGGAAGTGAATTGGGCAATAAAATTAGTGAGTATATTAAGGAAAACGAAAAGGTAAATATCGAGGCTATGGTTGTCGGTATGGAGTTGCTAGTTTCTAACGCAATTGATAGTTACATTAGTGGCATATTCAGTCAAGACTTTGAATTTGAATACGGTCAAAGTCCTAACACTTATAGAACCATTGACTCTTTGAGATTTACTGAAAATGAGGCTAGGGTTTTACTAAGAAATGTTGATAGTGAAATATTTCAAGGTAATGATGGTTCTCAATTCGTTTTAGATTTAAATGAATTAGACGATGAAGAATTTAACGAATTGATAAGGATTTTGGTTGAAGTTAGTGCTAATACCACATACGGCCCTGCCTTTAAAAGAAAGGCTAAGAATTTGATGAACAACGCCATTGAAGGATATGCTGACTTCATTAAAAAGAATTGGTTTGATAGTGTTCCTTCATTTAGACAAATGCAATCAGAGTTTGACGAAAGCATAGAACAGATTGTAGAAACGGCTACTGAAAGAGAAATGGTTACACCTGCTAAAATGGAAGAAACGGGTGCGGCTCAAACTATGGAGTCTGTCTATCTCAATGAGATGGACCTTACACAATACCTTAAAGATAAAATTCCTGAAAGGGATTTTTCAAAGAAAGTAAAAATTGAAATACCTGATTTTAAACCCTATACAGTTAAGTTTGGTGAATCTGTTATTAGAACTGCTGAAAGAAGAAAGCAGGTTCTAAAAGATAGAAAGACAATTAATTTGGGCAAGGAAGGTAAGAAGATACGGGATGATTCTAGAAGTTTAAGGGTAAGATTTGAAGAAATAATTAAAAATACCGATGATGATTTTAGAAAGCAAATGAAGACTATGTTTTCTAGACTAAATGCAAACAATGTTCATCTTAATATGTATAAATTATACGGTTTGATTAAAGCACTAACAGTAGATGATGTAGTTTCAGAATTAGAACAATTTGAAGAACAAAGAGTTTTGGACACTACCGATGAACAAACCCAAGAATTGTCTGAGGAAACGCTAAGTGCTTTTAATGTTGATATTGAAAGTTATCAAGGTTTGGTTTTATCCCCAAGTGATGTTGAAGATAAATATGAACCTGTTATTGAATTTTTGAACGAAATAGATGACGTTTTGGAAGACGAGAATCAATTTATTCCTAAGATGAAAAAGTATGCCTTTGACGAAAATTTAGAAGATATTAGCGATAGCCTGAGCGAACTTCTCTATGATATGAACACCAAACTGACTGAAATGGAAAAGGTCTACGAATCTGCAACGGGAAGTTATGAAGGACTTTCTGGTAAAGATTTAGAGGCGGCTAAAAAAACTAGAAGAGAAATGTTGGCACAGGATAATGATTTACCTGAAGTCTACGCATTGTTTGAAAATGTTATGGAAACAATAATTATGAAGGAATTGAGAAGTCCTGACTATGTAGAACCTCCTTCAAATGAAGAAGTTTTCCGTATGATTGATGGAATGGTTGAGTCTGATACTAACAAATTGGGCATAACAAGACAAGTCGCTGATTCACTAAAAAGATATGACTATCAAAATCTAACCCCCGCTGTTGTATCTTCGATTAAGGCACTATTGCCAAAAATAAATATAGAACAAACACAAAAGGTTATGCAGGACATATATGGTGACGGGGAGCATTATAATGTAATTATGAAGGCGATTGCCGAAGCATTTTCTGGAACTGCTCTTAGCGATGTAACTAAATTTGGAAAACTAACAGTTGAAATTGAGGCTAATTTATTAAACATGGAAGGGCAAATAAACCCATATGGTAAAATAATGATAGAAACAGAATACAATGTGGAAGGTAATGTTAGACCACAATTAACAAAGAGGTCAATTAATTACGGTAAAGGAAGCACACAATATGGTATAACACCATTGGGTGATAAAAGAATTAATCCTAACCTAGAAACGATGATTGGTAGAAGTCTACTAAATACTCTAGAAGATATTAGAAAGGCTGTAAATACAGTTGGTAATGCGATAAAGTAATAAATAAGTAATAGGAGTAATAAACATGGTAAAGATAGTAACCCCATCCGACATTTCTCTTAGTGTCGTGGATTATGATGGTGGTGTGGGCAGTTATACTACTGCTGTTAAAGTAGCCGCACTATTGGGTATTGCTGATTTTATTTCCGCTAGTTCAGGCTCGGCTACTTCTCCTACATTAGAAGAGGTTGGAGATTTAATTAGGAGAGCAGAAGATTTAATTGACGAAACTACAAACTCATCATGGAGAGAAAATTTGGTAGAAAATGAATTCCATGACTTTGATTTTGACGACAAGTGGAGAAGTTATTATTCTGACTATGTGGGTAAAATTAGACTAGAAAATGAGAATATTAGGAAGATTATCCGTATTGCTACATGGGAGGGAAACAATTACAAAGACCTAGCATCAGCCGTAGCCACAGTTACAATTAGCGATTACACTAACGTAACAAGTGTAACTTTGACGGCAGGTGGAACAACGTGGACATTAACAGCAGGAACGGGAACGGGGGAGTTTAACAAAACTTTTGGTAAAAGAACTACTGCTATGGAATTGTGTTATTTGATTAACGAACAGCCACCTAGCATTACTGCACCATTTACGGGTGCTACTACTAACAAATCACTATCTTCTAGCGGAAGTAATATTTCGGATTTCTTTTATGCTAATTTGGAAGAAGATGAAACAGTAACAATTGTGTCTTTATTGCCAGGTTCTGATGGACAAAATTGCACAATTGCAGTTAGTGGTTCTGGTATTAGCAAAACAGATTTTACTGATAAGGAAGAATATGACAGAAACCAAGATTGGTGGGATATGCGAGATACTGGAGATATTTTCTTTAGGTCTGATTACCCAATTAGAAGAAAGCATTCAATTAAGGTTACATACACCTATGGTAATCAAAGAGTTCCCGCAGTTATTGAAGATGCGGCTACTAAATTAGTGGCTTGTGAGTTAATTGCCTCCGACGATTCATATGTCCTGTTGGGCAACGATTCTACAAATGGTATGGACTTGAAGAGTAAATATGATACCTATAAGGCTGATGTTGATAAGATTCTAAAACTTAAGAAAAGAGTTATTTATTATTTGGATGGTGATTGATATTTGGCAGACTCTTATTAAAAATGAAGATTGGAGAAAAAAAGCGAGTGAAGACTTTAGAGAAACTTCCGATGAACTGATGGCTTTACAGCAACTGCTTTTTTATATGGAAGAATTACTTAAGATGTTAAGGAAACCAAATCCAGATATTAAAGAAATGATAAATTTCCTAGAATATAATATAGAAACCATGAGGGAGGAATATACATGAAGTGGCAAGACATACTACAAAAGAAAAGTAAGGCTCGTCGCAAGAAGGGTTCAAAGCGGGCTAAGAAAAAGAAAAGCAAAGTCAAGCGAGATGCCTGTTATTACAAGGTTAGAAGAAGATATAAGAAATGGCCTTCTGCTTATGCTTCTGGCGCACTAGTTCAATGTAGAAAGAAGGGGGCAAAGAACTGGGGTAATAGTAAAAAGAAGTGATTACCATGTGGAAGAATGTGATTAAAAAAAGCATTTCTGCTAGAAAGTATTATTTTGAAGGTTTTTTAGACAAAGTAAAACAAGAAGATTTAGAACAAGAACTAATAGACGTAGAACAAAGGTATGAAAAAATTGGAAAAATATACGGAAGAAATTGGTGGATTGTTGAAATTATAGAAGATGGAATGCTTGATAATCATAGTGTTAAAAAAATTATTCAAACTATACATTCTTACATAGATAGCGACGAGGATGAAAATATGCGTTTGTCTCTAGATGTTGAAAGGGAAATAAACACAATGCCTTCTGCTAGGGGTTTAACAACGGAAGAACGGGAAAATTTAAAACAAAAATTAATTCAAGAAAGAAAGGATAGGAGATAATTATGATTGTTTCTACACCTTACGTTGAGTGCTATGTTAAGAAATCCTTTCTTTCTGGACAACCAATTTTTAGAAAAGATGAAACCATATTCGGGGTCATCAAAGCAATTCGTTTTATTCGCAACCGTGCGCCATTATTCATAGTCTACTTTCCATCAATAGGCGCACTATATGATAAGGTAGACCAATGCTCTATTTTCATTAGAGAAGAAACACCACAACAACAAATCACAATGAATGATGTTGGGTGGTGGGATTCCATATCAGATAATTGGCAAATGGTTCAAATTGAAGGGCTTAGAAACTGCACCGTTTTTATGAAGAATAGAAAGGGTGTGCCTAAAAAGGGTAATTATTTGTGGACCTGCGACCCCTTACCAGAAAGAAATGTAGACTATGGACTTTCGCAGGTATGGAATGAACACAAGACAAAGACATTTTTCTTTGACGAAAAAACAGGCGTTTTGTGTAGTGGTCCAAACAATAAGATTAAAATAATAGATTCAAGTTTATCACCATTAGAGATGCACGATACGTCTTGGTTAAGGGTTTATAATGACCGAGATTATCCCGACAGAATCACAATGGAAGATGAGGGGCGTTTTGGCGATACAGAAGAATGGAGTTATTAATATGTGGGAACAGTTATTAAAAGTGTATAACCTCAAGGTTGATAGACATTCAAAAGGTAGGGCGAGAGCAACTTATCAATATCAAACTGATACTTTGATTTTGGCTTTAGAAAAATTAATCCGAAACTATGACCCCAAAAAAATAAATATAAATGTAGAAGAAGGTTTCCAAAATCCAACACCTGTTAGTGAATTCAAATTAAATGATAGAAAATTTTTAGAATATTTGACCGATGCAGACCCCGACATTATCCGAAGAATTTCTATGAGAATGGGTGTAGATAAAGAAATTGCCGAAGGTGCGCTTATTACTGCTAACAGAAATCATCTCAGATATATATTTGACAATAATCCTGAAATAGAAACAGATGAACAAATGGAAGATTTATATGCTACATTAGCACATGAAGGAACGCATTTTGGTCAATTTAGATTTGAAGATGTTAGAGATATGAAAGATAGAATATCGCTAAAAATAGATGCGGTTGTAGAAAACTTGAATGCCATTGCGATTAAAAAAGTGATGCTAGGTTTGGGAGGACAAGAATATGATATACCAAACGACGTATTCAATTTAATGTCAAAGGTCTTAGCAGATATGGCTTTTGATGCTACTTTATTTGAAACCCAACCTGCTATACTAGATGGATATGACACAAAACGTAAATTGAAAGCGAGAATACTTAATGACTATGTTAATCCTCTAATAGATAGAATATTGGAAACTTATGTTAATTCATTTGAAACCATGCCATTAACTGCTAGTGATAGAGTGGGTATAGCGAAAATAAAATCATTTGCTGAAAATGAAGTGCCTAATAAAATTAAACAATATATTAACGATAAAGTTATTCTAAAATCATGGGAAACAGTAATTGGCTTCGATGATATAAACAAGAAAAGCAAAGCCCGAAGAAAGAAGCATTCCAAAAAAACCAAGAAAAAGAAAAGGCGAAGTGGCGATAACTTTAAAAGAGAAAAGGATGAGGGATTACATGGATGGTTCTCAAGGAGAGGCGGTAAGCAAAAGAAGGGCGGTAAAACTCAAAGGGGTTGGATTGCTTGTGGAACTTGTGGTCAGAAAGGAGGACCAAAACCCTGCGGTAGAGCAGATGCATCTAAAGGAAGAAAGAGAAGATGTAGGCCAACTTGTGCCGCTTGTAAAACATATAAAAGAAGGAAGGGGTCGCCATGATATGGAAAGATATTATTAAAAATGATAAACCTACATTTAGATTGGGGGCATCAGGAAGAAAAAAATTAACTCCAGAAATGGAAGAAGATATTGAATATGTTGTAAATATGATGATGGAAAATCCAGAAAAGATTGCGGAATTTAAGGCAAGACTTGAAGAAATTATGGAAGAAATAAAGGCACTTCCTAAAACTCCCCGTAAAGATATAGAATTTGTAAATTGAGGTGATAAAATGTGGTGGGATATTATTAAAAATTTAGACCCCGTTGGGGAAGAAGATGAAGATATTGATAATGATGGCGATGTAGATGATACTGATGATTACCTGCGTAATAGAAGAGAAACTATTAGTGAAGCGGTAAAGGCTGAACTAAAAGGTGATTGTGGTTGCGGTTGTAATTCCTGCGACAAAGAAGAAACTGTTGTCAAGGCTAAGAAAAAAAAATCTGAAATTAAGCGTGTAAAGGGCGGAGTAATGTATAGAGGTGAAAAATTTCCAGGTCTAAACAAACCAAAACGTGCGCCTAAAGGAAGTAAGAAAAAGTATCGAGTATTGGCGCATCAAAATGGTAAGTATAAAATTGTATCTTTTGGTGCAAGAGGTTACAAGGATTTTTTACAACATAAGAATAAAAAGCGCAGGTCTAACTTTAAGTCGAGACATAACTGCGACAAGAAAAAGAATAAATTGACAGCAGGTTATTGGGCTTGCAATTATAATTGGTGATACTATGTGGAAAGATATATTGAAATCAGAAGATTTAGAAAATTCTATTGTAGAAATTCTAAGAAAGGCGGGCGGTGCTGCTGATTTTGATAAAATATATGAAGAATTAAAAACCAAAAGAACTGAAAGAAGAATAAAAAATTTGCTTTCAGATATGGTGAGTGCGGGAACTATCCTATTAAATAAACATGGTGATTATGTAACGGAGGAATTTGTATGAATTGGTTTGACTTAATCAAAATGTCCGAAGAAAAGGGGATGCGTAAAGTTAGAGAATTTTTGAGAGAAAACGGATATGCTGTTACGGCAACAAATTCGGGTGGAAAACATGACACAATTACAGTTAAAAGATTAGGTGAAGAAAATGACCCTGATGCTGAAACGCATACAATGACTGTATCACATAGAGTTACTAATCAAGGGCATAGGTCAAGACTAAAAATGGTTTTGAATCAAATTAATAAACTATTTGCAGGAAGAAGAAGAAGGGGTCAAGGGGAATTTAAACTAAAGACAGACGAAACCGATAAAGAAAATTGGTGGTCAGTAGTTAAAAATTTGGAGAAGATTAAAACCTCCGAAGGTAAGAATCTAAGGGTTATTGATGTTGGGAGATTTCAAGATACCTTGAGAACCATGTTAATAAGTCATATAGTTCCAGATTTAACCAAATCGGGTAAAAGGCAATCCATTGTATTCAAGGATAAAATGGTTTCAGAAACCATTTATGAATTTACCATGTCATTAAAACCTAGAAAATTAGGTGGTGCTAGAGTTTATTATACATTTGTTATGAGAGAAAATGACGAAGGAGATTATGAATACGTTAGAGTTACGGGGCCAGAATTATTGCTAAGAAATAGCGATGTTGTTGAAAGCGAATATCAATTGATGAAAGAAATTTATAACGCAGTTGGAAGAATTACTTATAAAGAAGCACCTCCTAAAGTTGATATTACAATTAAAACAGAAGACGAAAAAACATTAAAGGAAGTTGCTAGAGAATTAGAACAAGCAAATCCAGGTTATAGATATGACTTTGAAAAGCGTGGTTTAGTTAAAAAGCCAAAAGACGAATATGAGGAAGATGTCGCTACTGCTACACAAAATGACATTAAACAAAGTGTTAATACACTCGAAGAAATAATGGAAAGAGAAACAGGCTTAGGTATTGAAGCCTTTATCAGACAATTGAGGGGAGATTGATGTTGGATTTAAAAAAAATGCGTTTGAGGTTAGAACAAGTTAGAGATGAATTGGAAATTGACCTTGAAAGGATTATTAGACAAAATCAAGAATTGGAAGAAATTAGTGAAGAATTGTTGGGAGAAAAATTAGCAGACGAAATTGTTGAGCAGGTTGTTGAGCAGGAATTTGTAGCCACTATTACCCGTAGAATAAAGGAGGCATTTGAATGAGTTGGAAAAAACTACTGAAAAATATATTTCCAGATGAAGGGGAAAGCCCTGAGGAATTTATGGAAAGAACGGGAACAGACCCTAAAATTGTTAATCCAGATAGACCTAGAGGTTTTAGAAATAGGGAACGTAGAGTGCCAGAAAATGTAGCCCTACAAAGAAAGAAGGATAAGGCTATTGATACTTTTAAGTCCTTTATAGAAAATAATTTTGCATATAGTAAGAAAGAAGAAATGGAAATTATTGAAGAAGATTTTGAAATGAGCATAGATTATTATGAATACATTTATCCAAATTTTATGTCGGGAGAAATGGTAAGTCCTACCGAAAATTACTTAGATAGCGCAGTTATAAAAGAATGTTTGAACTTCATAAGTGGAATATCTCGACTAAACCGACACATTAATGACCCTATCATTAGCGGAATCGTTACAGAAGAAATGTTTAGAGATGATGATGAATATAATATTGATTCACTTCCCCTTTTTGGGGAAATACATGCTCCAGCAATAATTGACATTGTTAGAGAAAACTTTAGCAGTAGAAATTTTATAAGTGGTTTAACAAATAGAACTTTAGACCCTAATAACTATTTACACGAAACTACACACGAAGAATTAATGGCGATGATTGATGCCATGCCAGAATTTAAAGAGGCTTTAGATATGGTAGAAAATTATGTTGTTAATAGCCTAAATAGACTATTAATAAATAGCGAAGCGAAAGCGATGGTTGCTTCTCTTAAAAACTTATACGTTCCTGAGGATAATAATAACAAGAGTGGGCATAGTTATGACATAATGTTTGCAGAAAACGATAAAGAAATAATAAGAAGTGTTTTAGACTCCTATGAAAATTTAATGAGTTTGTTTAACGTTAAAGTAGATGTAAATACAGAGAAGGGAATTCAACAAGATTTTTCCGACTACCGAGAATATAATAAAGTATTTTCCTTAAAGGATTGGGAGTTACCCGATTTTGATATGGATAAATTTGAGGATTTAATGAAAAGGTTATCAGAAATTGACCCTAGAGAAAATGAAACAAGGAGACAGACAAGAGATAGAAACATGACTACTCAAGAACGACAACTTATGGAACAAATGATGAGGGAATATCTAACGGTATTTGATACAATGAGTGCGGGAGAAGCACAAAGAACATTAATGGCGGATTATGGGCCAGAAACATATGATATGTTTAGAGATTATATGGATAGGCAAGATGAATATGAAGATGAAGATGAAGATAACCCCTCCGATAATCCCGTTGCTAATGCATGGTATGATGATATTGTGCGTGGTGTTCTTCCTCAAGCCCTTGCACGAAATTATGTAGAAGCATATGGTAGAGAAAGATTTGTTCAGATAATGAGTGATACTTGGGTTCGTTTTAGAACACGTTTCTTATCTATGGAAAATCCCGACGCAAATATAGATTTAGTAACTGCTATGGCTGTAATTGCGGTAGAATATGTAAATTTATCAGAAGAATTTGATGACCCTAACGATGTTCAAGATGAGTTACTGGCAATGGAGGGTCGAGGACCATTTACTAGTATTAATGTTAATGACATAGGCCGTTTCTATGATGGGGAGTGAAATTATGGATGAAACAACATTTCTAGTTACACTATTAGACGAATATTGGAATACTGCTGTAACCGCATTGGGTTCAGATATTCCCGCCATCCACAGGGTTAAACCACAGATTATGGATATTCGCTCTATGGATTCAACAAGACCTAAC